>JAEAMF010000818.1_pt1 | contig 30487 bp, 26 predicted proteins | sample 8958721 | NCBI WGS metagenome assembly JAEAMF01 (sample SAMN16933255, study PRJNA681124) | bioreactor sludge metagenome | isolation source: anaerobic bioreactor treating anionic surfactant - SDBS | place: India: Bengaluru | collected 2019-02-28 | reverse complement strand
GGTTGACGGTCTTGCTGATCGCGCCCGACAGGAACGGCTGCACAGCGGCCATCATCCTTACGTGTCCCATCGGCTTGATGGCTCGCACCCCCATGGCAGTGTCGAAGACCTCGTAGTGTTCCGGCTTCAGTCCAGGCGCATCCACCACGTTGCCGTGCTCGCGGATGTGTTCGATGATCGCCTCAATCTGCTCCGGCTGGTAGCCGAGGTTCTTTAGCGCCTGGGGGACCGTGAGGTTGACGATCTGCATCGACCCGCCACCGACCAACTTCTTGAACTTGACCAGCGAGAAGTCCGGCTCGATACCAGTGGTGTCGCAGTCCATCATGAAACCGATGGTCCCCGTGGGGGCGAGCAGCGAGGCCTGGGCGTTTCGGAAGCCGTTGCGCTGGCCGAGCGCAATCACCTGGCGCCATTCGCCCGCCGCCGCACGGCGAACATCTGCGTCCACCACGTTCAGGGTGCGCAGGTTGTCGTTGGCGGACTGGTGCTTGCGCATCACCCGCTGGTGCGCGTCGGCGTTGCGGGCGTATCCGGCGTAGGTGCCGACCACGGCCGCAAGTTCCGCGCTGCGCCGGTAGGCGGCGGCGGTCATCAACGAGGTGATGGCAGCGGCCAGCGAACGTCCGCCTTCGGAGTCATAGCCCTTGCCCAGGGCCATCAGCAGCGCGCCGAGGTTCGCGTAGCCGATCCCCAGTTGGCGGTAGTCGCGGGTCGTCTGCGCGATCGGGTCGGTCGGGAAGTCGGCGAAGGTGATCGAGATATCCATGGCTGTAATGACGAACTCGACCGCCTTGATGAACCGCTGCACGTCGAAGGAGTCATCGGAGCGCAGGAACTTCAGCAGGTTCAAGCTGGCCAGGTTGCACGACGAATTGTCCAGGCTCATGTACTCCGAGCAAGGGTTGGACGCGGTGATGCGCCCCGACTCGGGGTTGGTGTGCCAGTCGTTGATCGTGTCGTCGTACTGCAATCCGGGATCGGCGCACTCCCAGGCAGCCTTCGCGATCTTGTTGAACAGTTCGCGGGCGTCCACCTCTTCGATGACCTCGCCGGTCATCCGCGCACGCAGCCCGAACTGGCCGCCGTCCAAGACGGCCTGCATGAACTCGTCACTGACCCGCACCGAGTTGTTCGCGTTCTGGTATTGCACCGAGGTGATGTCCTTGCCGCCCAGGTCCATGTCGAAGCCGGCGTCACGCAGCGCACGGATCTTGTTCTCCTCGCGCGCCTTGGTCTCGATGAACTCCTCGATGTCGGGATGGTCGATGTCGAGCACCACCATCTTGGCCGCCCGGCGGGTGGCCCCGCCTGACTTGATGGTGCCCGCCGAAGCGTCCGCTCCGCGCATGAAGCTGACCGGGCCGGACGCGGTGCCACCCGAGCTGCGCAGCAATTCTTTCGACGAACGGATCTTCGACAGATTCAGCCCGGCGCCCGAACCGCCCTTGAAGATCATGCCTTCCTCGCGGTACCAGTTCAGGATCGACTCCATGGAGTCGTCTACCGAGAGGATGAAGCAGGCGCTGACTTGCTGCGGCGCGGCCGTCCCCACGTTGAACCAGACTGGCGAGTTGAAGCTGAAGTGCTGGTTCAACAGCAGCCACGTGAGCTCATGGGCGAAGATGTCGGCATCCTGCTCGGACGCGAAGTAGGCGTTGTCGAGTCCGGCCTGACGGTACTTCCCGACGACCCGGTCGATGAGGGTCTTCAGGCTCGCCTCACGCTGCGGGGAGCCGAGTGCACCACGGAAGTACTTGGTGGTGACGATAGTGGAGGCGTTGAGGCTCCAGAAGTCGGGGAACTCCACGCCGCGCTGCTCGAAGACCTTCTCGCCTGTCTTCCAGTTGGTCTGGACCACGTCCCGCAGCTCCCATGCGACCTCGTCGTAGGGGTGCACGCCCTCGGTGGTGAAGACGCGCTCGACGGTCAGGCCATGCCTGGTGCCGTTGTCGACGGCGGGCGCGTGGTCATGGATCGTATCGGTCACGGTGCTCTCCTACTGGTTCATTTGTCGGTGATTGGGGACGATTGGGTCGTTGTCTGGTTCCGTGATCAGGTCACAGTGCCAGCGCGGGCTGACAGTTCTGTTCAGCGCTCAGGTCTGGTCCGTCGTCGCGGCCTTCCACCGACTGGGTTGCTGAGGGGCGCATTCGGGCGATCTCATCAAGGAAGTCGTCGGCGCTGTCGTAGTGCTTGTAGACCGATGCGAACCGCAGGTAGGCAACCGGATCCAGTTCACTGAGCGGGCCGAGGATCGCGACCCCAATGTCCTCGGTCGCCACCTCCGCCTGACCGGACGCGCGGAGCGCCTCCTCTACCCGCTGGCCGAGTCTGGCCAGTTGGGCTTCGGTGACCGGCCGTCCCTTGCAGGCCTTCCGCACTCCGGTGATCACCTTGTCCCGGTTGAATGGTTCGATGACGCCAGATCGCTTGACCACCACCAGCTGGGTCTGCTCGATGGTGGTGAAGCGACGCTCACACGCGGGACACTGACGACGGCGACGAATGCTCGCGCCGTCCTCACTCACGCGGGTATCGAGCACACGCGAATCACTGTGGCGGCAGTATGGGCAATGCACCTGAACCCTCCTCCCCCCAGCGACCCTTGTGGATCACCCTGTGGATCATTTGTGGACATCAACCACAACTTGTGGACGAATCACAGTGTTGTAACTACTAGATATAGGAACAGTACACCTGATCGGTACGACGTCAAGGCGTAACGGCATTCTCGTCGTCCTCGCGCTATACCGCTCATGAGCCGTCCGCCAAGATTCACCCGAGCTCGAACGGCAACCACAGGAGGCTGTTCACACCAGGTTGCGCACGACCATGAAGACTGCCGCGACCACAGCAAGGACGAGGTAGACCTTGTTCTGGGTCAGCGGACGCAACCGCCGAGGGGGTCGCATTGCCGGACCGCCGGCCAACTCGACCGTCCAGGCAGCGGCACAGACCGCGGCCAGACCGAGTCCCACCACCAGCAACGCGTTATTCGACCAAGCAGCGGCCAGGTCGCCGTGCGCCAACGCGCCGGCGGCCCGCGTCGACCCACACAACGGACATTGGATGCCGGTGAGCGCAAACAATGGGCAGGGCAGGCCAATGCCGAAGAACAGGTGCGCACCAGCGATGCCGACTCCCACTACACCGAATGTCGCCAGTCGGCCAAGTGCCGCTCGCGCCGAGAACACGGTCTCAGCTTCCGCAGGCATGGTCATTGCCCAATTATCCACCGGTTCCGGTGGCAGCCTTGCGAGTATTCCTCCGCATGCGCCTAGGATTTGTCCGTCAACGCGATGCGATTGGAGACAGCGGTGAGCAACGACTACTGGGGTCGCCCGAACGATCCTGAAGAGAACCCCCCGGGCGGCGAGGGGCTGGAGGCAGCAGGGAACGAGTCCACCCAACAGCCGGGCGATCTGCCGGGCGGCCAGCAGGAGCCCCCCTTCGGCATGCCCGCCTACGGCCAACAGCCAGGCGGCAATCAACCGGTCCAGCCGTCCGCCTACGTGCAGCCCACTGAGGAGCCGCCGGCTCTCGGTGGCTATGGCCAGCCCCCTGCTGCGCAATCCAGCTACGGCCAGCAGCCCGGCTACGACTCGTACGGCCAGCCGACTTACAACCAGCCGGGCGGCAACCCACCCAGCCCCGGTTCTTACGGGCAGCAAACACCAGAGCAACTCGGCCAACAGCCTGATCTCGGCATTTACGGCCAACCCGGCGCCGGCCAGCAGCCCGGCTACGACGCCTACGGTCAGTCTGCCTACGGTCAGTCTGCCTACGGTCAGTCCGACACCGGGCAGCAGCCCGGTTACGGCACTTACGGCCAGCCCGGCGCCGAACAACCCGCACAACCGTACGGCCAAGCCGGCTACGTCCAAGGCGCCACCACCGGCTACGCGCAGCAGTCCGGCGCTCAGAGCCAGTCCGGCACCTATGGTCAGCAACCCACCTACAGTGGCGAGTTGTACGGTCCCGTCTCCCCAGGAGGGGCTCCCTACGCATCCTGGGGCAAGCGTGCGCTTGGCGGTCTCATCGACTACATCGCTCCCGGCATGGTGATCGGTGTCATCGTCGGCATCCTCGGCGGATTTGCCAGCGAGGACGTTCAGGGCGTCATCTCGTCCGTTCTCGGCTTGGGTTGGTTTGTCTACAACATGGTCTATCTGGGCGGCACCACCGGCCAGTCATGGGGACGCAAGGTGGCTGGTGTCCGTTTGGTCAGTGAAGCCACTGGCCGTCCGATCGGCATGGGCATGGCCTTCGTCCGGCAATTGGCACACATCATCGACACGCTCATCTGCTACATCGGCTGGCTGTTCCCGCTCTGGGATGCCAAGCGCCAGACCATTGCAGACAAGATCATGAGCACGATTGTGATCGACGAATCCACGGGCGGCACCAGCCAACCGCAGCAGCCATACAGCTACTGACCACGGGCCGCACAGGCGGGTCGGTTGGCAATACCAAGCCGACTCAGCTCGTCTGAGCGAGCCAAGCCTCGAAACCGATTGGCAAACGGGGGCGGTTCCTTCACGGACCGCCCCCGTTTGCGTGTCAGACTCAAGCAACGGCGCCGATCGCCAAGTACTGGTTCACCACGACCACGGCCCCAAGAACGATCGCTAGCGCGAACGAGACCATGAGCAGGACAAGACCCACATCTGTGAGCCGCCACTCGGCAGCCGGCCCGTGATGACCGGCGACCAGGCGGCTCCGGGCAGCGCTCCAGGTGACGCAGGACCCGCCAACCAGCGGACCTCCGGGTTGATGAGGTCGGCCACCAGGGGTGACGCGCCGCCGGGCACGGGCGCGGGGACCTTCGTAATCGTGCCAAGCACGGCCACGCGCAGTGCGCGTGCCGCTTGAGCCTCCCTGCGCCGCACCACGAACCTCAGCGAAGCTGATGCTGGTCATCTCTGTCCTCCATTCGCCGGCCATCCGCCGGACTTCCTGCTGTCGAACCCTTGTTCGAATGCTATCGACCGAGGGCTATTTCGGTCAAGCATTCGATTTCAGCGTTCCTGCGACAGGATCCAACCACGGGCCTCTGACAGTTCCTGCAATGCCTCGTTCTCGGCGCACGACACGCGGCGCGACATGCTCGAACAGATGTTTGATTTGAGCTGCGGCAAGCTCTAGCGTTGAACCATGATCACCACCAGGCGTGCGAATCAAGGCGCGAAGCAGGGCCGAGCAGGCCGTCCGACCAACGAGTCGGTCGCGCGCGCCATGGGCATAGCCGAGGTACCCGGCCAAGACGACGCGTCCGGCCTGACCCCTCGACAGCGGCGCATTCTCGAGTTCATCCAGCAGGCCGTCGAGACCCGCGGCTACCCGCCCTCGATCCGCGAGATGGGCGACGCAGTGGGTCTGGCCAGTTCCTCCAGCGTCTCGCACCAACTCAAGGCGCTGGAATCGAAGGGCTTTCTGCGGCGTGACCCCAACCGGCCGCGCGCCTTGGAAGTGATCCTGCCGGAGCGCCAACAGGCTTCCACCGACGTTGAGCGGGGTACCAACCAGCCAGACTCGACCGACATTCTGGACGCCTTCCCGGCTGCCGTCCAAGTTCCAGTACTGGGACGCATCGCCGCCGGCGCCCCGATCCTCGCCGACCAGCAAGTGGAGCATGTGCTGCCGCTCCCGCGTGAATTGGTCGGCGAAGGCACACTGTTCTCGCTGGAGGTGCGAGGCGACTCAATGGTCGAGGCCGCCATCTGCGATGGGGACTACGTCGTTGTGCGGCAGCAGCCAACCGCGAACAACGGCGAGATCGTCGCCGCACTGCTGGACGGCGAAGCGACCGTCAAGACACTGCGTCGTACCCCCGATCAAGTCTGGTTGCTGCCGCACAATCCCGCCTACCAGCCCATCGACGCTACCGGCGCCACCATCCTCGGCAAGGTGGTGGCCGTCCTCAGGCGGCTCTAGGGTTGTCGGCTCGCCTCACCCGAGCCCAAACGCTGTAGTGCTGCAACCGCCGCCTCCGGGTTGGTCGTGACCCAGAACGGAGGCAACGAGGCGCGCAGGAAACTCCCGTAGCGCGCCTTGACCAGGCGAGGATCGAGCACCGCCACCACTCCCCTGTCGCTGTCACGGCGGATCAGTCTTCCGGCGCCTTGGGCCAGCAACAATGCGGCATGCGTCGCCGCGACCTGCATGAATCCGTTCCCGCCGGCCTGCACGACGGCCTCCTGACGCGCCTGCATGAGCGGGTCGTCCGGCCGCGGGAATGGAATCTTGTCGATCACCACCAGTCGGCAGGCATTCTCCGGCACGTCGATTCCCTGCCACAACGACATGGTGCCCAACAGCACCGAGCGTTCGTCGGTTACAAAGGTCCGGGTCAACTCGCCGAGTTGTACCTCCCCCTGGCAGAGCACGGTCAGCTCAGGGAACTCTGCCCGCAGGTGGACTGCGGCAAGCTCTGCCGACCGCTGCGAGGCGAACAAGCCCAGGGTCCGCCCGTCGGCGGCCCAGACCAATTCGGCCAGTTCAGTGAGCGCATCCGGCGCGATACCGTCCCGTCCCGGGTTCGCCAGGCCCCGTGCGACATAGAGGATGCCCTGCTTGGCGTAATCGAACGGCGACCCCACGTCAAGCCCACGCCACTGGGTCGCGTCGCCGGGCTCGGTATCCCCGTCGATCCGGTCGTCCCTCTTGAGACCGACACTGCTGGCCATCGACTCGAAGGAGCCCCCCAGAGTGAGGGTCGCCGAGGTGAGGATCGTAGTGTGCTCGGCCAACACCTGCTCGCGCATCAGACCGGCGACCGACAGCGGTGCCACATGGAGTTCCCGCCCAAAGCGCTCGTGTTCGCTCAACCAGACGACATCATGTTCGCTCAGCTTAGTCATCCGCTCGGCGATGTCGAATATCTCCCGCACCGCGGCGGCGGCCTGCGTGCGCTCCGGGTCTGCGGCCTGCCCCGACGGGGCGCTCATCGCCGAGACGGCTCGCCGGGAGGCCTCACGCACCAGTTGAGCGCCCTGAACTGCCAGCGATTCTGCCTTGGTAATGCGGCCAGGCGGTACCTCGTCGAGCGCTGCGGCGAAGCCATCGGCCACTTCGAGCAATGCGAGGCCCAGGTCATCGTCCAGCCATTCCGAGGCACGCCGGGCGACGCGCTCGATCTGCTGGGCCGACAGCTCACTGCTGGCCGCACCCGTGATCCGGCTGACCAGTTCGTGCGCCTCGTCGATGATCACCGCGTCATGTTCGGGCAGCGCGGTTCCACCATGCATCGCGTTGATGGCCAAGAGCGCGTGGTTGGTGACGACCAGATCGGCCTGTCTTGCCCGCGCCCGGGAGGCCTCCACGAAGCATTCCGTCCCATAAGGGCATTTGGCGGCGCCCAGGCACTCTCTGACGGGTACCGAAACCTGGGCCCATGCGCGCGGTGAGTGGCTCGGCGCGTCATCGCGGTCGGCCAAGCCATGATCCTTGGCCTGGGCCTCGGCCCACTCGCGCAGCCCCAGCACTTCGACCCCGAGCGCGGACGCGGCGTCAGCTCCCGAGCCTCTCATCGCCTCGCCGACCTCCGACCCCCCGAGCAGCGAATCCTGTGCTGCCCCCACTTGGTCGCGCACCCGCAACAAGCACGCGTAGTTGGAGCGTCCCTTGAGCACCTCCGTGCGGGGTTCGCGGCCCAGCACCGCAGCCACCGCCTTGGCAGCCACTGGGATGTCCTTCTTGGTCAGCTGGGCTTGCAGGGCCAACGTCGCAGTGGCAACCAGAACAGTCTGGGCCGATTCCATCGCCCAGACCAGCGCTGGGACCAGGTATCCCAAAGATTTTCCGGTGCCGGTGCCGGCCTGGACCAGCAGGTGGGCGCCGTCGGTGAGACTCTGCAAGATCTGGTGGCACATCACCTGCTGGCCCGCACGCGGGCTGCCGTCGATCGCCGCAACGGCGGCGGCCAGGACATCGGCGGCCTGGCGCGCCTCGTCAGTCACGATCTTGTCCGGTGCCCTGCTGCTGTGCTGCGTCGGCTGGGGCATATGGTGCCAGCTGGGCGGCGAGATCGGGGTGCACTCTGGCCTTCACCAGCGTGCCGTCGGCCAGGTGCTCCAGGAGCAGCGTCTCGCCCTCGCGATGGACCCGGTCGACGAGGTCGCCCCGGTTCCAGGGCACCAGTGCGGTGATCTCGAGCTGCGGGCTCGGAAGTCGCTCTTCGATCACCGCACGCAACCGGTCCAGACCCTGCCCGGTACGGGCCGACACGACGACTGCATCAGGGTACTGACTCTTCAACACCGCCAGCACGTCAGGATCTGCCTCATCCACCTTGTTGATCACCAACTGCTCGGCGCGGTCAGCGGCCCCGATCTCGGAAAGCACCTGCCGCACCGCCGCGATCTGACCTTGCGGATCTGGGTCCGAGCCGTCCACCACGTGCAGCAGAAGGTCGGCGTCCACGGTCTCCTCCAATGTCGACCGGAACGCCTCAACCAAGTCCGTCGGCAGGTGCCGCACGAACCCGACAGTGTCGGTGAGCGTGTAGACGCGACCGTCCGAGGTGGTATCGCGCCGTGTCGTGGGGTCGAGGGTGGCGAAGAGCGCATCCTCGACCAAGACGCCAGCATGAGTGAGCCGGTTGAGCAGCGAGGACTTGCCGGCGTTGGTGTAGCCGACGATGGCGACCGACGGGACGAGATGCCGTCGCCGGTCCGCTCGTTTAACGGCGCGGGTACCGGCCATCTCTCGCAGCCGACCGCGGAGCACGCTGATGCGGCGGTTGATGCGGCGCCGGTCGGTCTCAATCTTGGTCTCACCGGGTCCGCGGCCACCGATTCCGACTCCGCCGGACGCCCGGCCGCCGACTTGTCGCGACAGGCTGGTACCCCAGCCGCGCAGCCGTTGCTTGAGGTAGTTCAGCTGTGCCAACTCGACCTGCGCCTTGCCCTCGACGCTCTTGGCGTGTTGGGCAAAGATGTCGAGGATCAGTGCAGTCCGGTCGACGACCTTGACTCCGACCCGATCCTCCAGGGTGCGCAGCTGGGCAGGCGTCAACTCGCCATCGCAGATGACGGTGTCGGCGCCGGTCGCCTGGACGACTTCGCGCACCTGGTCAACCTTGCCACGTCCCACGTAGGTCGCGGGATCCGGGTTGCTGCGGCGCTGCATCAGACCGTCGAGCACTTGGGAACCGGCCGTTTCCGCCAGCGCCTTGAGCTCGAACATGGCGTTGTCTGCGTCTGTTTGGCTGCCGCTGGTCCAGACGCTGACGAGTACCACCCGCTCGAGGCGCAGCTGGCGGTACTCGACCTCGGAGATGTCGGCCAGCTCAGTGGACAATCCGGGAACTCGACGGAGCGAATGGCGCTCCGCTAACTCGAGATCTCCTTGGTCCGGGTCGTCCTCGTCGTCCCACAGGTCCTCGGCGTAGTCGTCCCAGTCATCGGTGTCCCATGCCTCGTCGTCGACCATCGGTTCACCGCGTTCAGCCCGCCCGGGCGGGATCATGGCTTCGTCTGTCATCGTCCCGCAAGCCTACGCGACGCGCCGGGCGATCAGCTCGGCAGGACAACACTCCCGTGGGCCACGACAACAGCAGGGCCGGTAAGGTACGCCCGCTCTTGGGTCTGCTCGACGTTCAGGTCGCCACCCGGCACACTGACGTGCACGGTCCCGGTCGACTGCCCAAGCCCGGCCAGGTGGGCCGCTGCGGCTGCGACCACCCCTGTACCGCAGGACATGGTCTCGCCGACGCCGCGTTCGTGGACGCGCATCTGAAGATCGTGGTCACTCCTGGGCACCACGAACTCAATGTTGGTCCCCGAAGGGTAGACCTGCGGATCGAAACCGGGCTGCCGGCTGAGGTCGAGTCCTGTCAGTGCCAGTTGGTCGGCCAGCACCACGACCGCGTGCGGGTTGCCGACATCTACCGTGATCGCCCGGCATCGCCGACCGGCGATCTCGACCCATGTCGGTTGGTCGACCACGGTGGCACGACCGACGTCGACGGTGATTCGGCCATCAGGCTGCGGCCAGGCGGTGCGCAGCCCCGCCCGAGTGGCGACCTGCACCGGGCCCGGGGCAACCAAGCCAATCTCGAGCAGGTGGCGTACGAAGACGCGCAGCCCGTTACCGCACATCTCGGCAATCGACCCGTCGGCGTTGCGGTAGTCCATGAACCACAGGGCCCGGTCACCGTCCCATTCGGGGATCGAGGCGGCCTTCACTGCGCGAAGCAGCCCGTCGCCACCGATTCCGGCCCGGCGGTCACACAGCCAGCGCACAGTCTCGGCGTCCAGCGGGTGGTGGTCGTCGGCGTCCACGACCAGGACGAAGTCGTTCAGGGTGCCGTGACCTTTGGCGAAGTTCAGGGTCTTCACCCGTTCAGTTTGTCATCCGGTCCAAGCCAGGCCAAGGGCGGTCGCGATGGTGGCTGCTGCGTCCGAACTGCTCGCGGGCAGCCACTGGATGCGGTCGTCGCGGGAGAACCACCCAAGCTGTTTGCGCGCGAAGCGGCGTGTTCCGTCGATGGTGGCCTGTCGGGCCTGGTCCTCACTCGAATTACCGGCTAGGAAGTCGAGCACCTGTTGATACCCCAAACCACGAGACGCGGTCAAGCCCTCCCGCAGACCGCGGCTGGTCAGCGTCCGCACCTCATCGACGAGGCCGTCCGTCCACATCTGGTCGACGCGCGCGGCTATCCGGGCATCCATTTCGGCCCGATCCAAACGCAGTCCGAATTGGTGCACGTTGGCCAGTTCATATTCGGGTTCCGGCAGCCGTGCCGTGTAATCCCCGGTGAGTTCGATCACTTCGAGTGCCCGGACGATTCGGCGTGCGTTGCCTGGCAGGATGTCTGCGGCGGCGCGGGGATTCCGCTCGGCCAGGACACCGTGCAGTGCGGTCGCGCCGACACGCTCCAACTCGGCCTGCCACTTGCCCCGCACGACCGGGTCGGTTCCCGGGAAGTGGAAGCGGTCTACGATGGCGCGAATATAGAGGCTGCTCCCACCAACAAGAATCGGAATGATTCCGCGGCTGCGCAGGTCTGCGATGACCTCGCGCGCCATGGTTTGGAACTGCGCTACCGAGGCGGTCTGGGTGACATCCATGATGTCGACCAAGTGGTGGTGGACCCGCGCCAACTCATCCACGCCGGGTTTGGCGGTCCCGATCTCCATCCCGCGATAGACCAGCATCGAGTCCGCATTGACCACCTCTGCCGGTTGACCATGCGAGCCGAGTAGTTCGGCCAGACCGATGGCCAATCTTGACTTGCCACTGGCGGTGGGGCCAACCAGCACGACGAGCGGCAACTCCGTGGCCAAATCAGCGTCCCTGAACGACCGGCAGGCCCAGACCGATGCCGACCGGGCGGGCCTCATGCTCGGCCTGCCACGCATCGCCACCCGGGGTGCGACGCAGGTTGCGGATCGGCGCATCCGCCACCAGATGGTGTGGAGCGGCGTAGGTGATCTCAACCTCCCCGATGTCGCCGGGCCGCGGCTGCGCCGCGGGATCTGCGGGGACTGCCACATGGACGAGGCGGTTGTCCCTGGCGCGGCCCGAGATGCGGGCGGTGCGTCCGTCCTTGCGGCCCTCACCGGTCGCGAACAGCACCTCCACGGTCTGGCCCACCTGTTCCTTGTTCTCGTCCCACGAGATCTGCTCGATCATCTCCACCAGTCGCTCGTACCGATCCTGGACAACGTCGGGCGCCACTTGGTCTGGCATGGTGGCGGCTGGGGTGCCCGGGCGAATGGAGTACTGGAAGGTGAAGGCCTGGCTGAAGCGCGCCAGCCGTGCCACGTCGAGGGTGGCTTGGAAGTCCGCCTCCGTCTCGCCGGGAAAGCCGACGATGATGTCGGTAGTGATCGCCGCGTGTGGCATCGCCTGCCGGACCCGCTCCAGGATCCCCAGGAACCGCTCGCTCCGGTAGCTGCGACGCATCTGCCGTAACACCTTGTCGGATCCGGATTGGAGCGGCATGTGCAGGCTGGGCATCACGTTGTGGGTCTGGGCCATCGCCTCAATGACGTCATCGGTGAAGGACGCCGGATGTGGGCTCGTGAAGCGAACCCGCTCCAGCCCATCGACGCCGCCGCAAGCACGCAGCAGCCTCGCGAAGGCCTGTCGGTCACCGAACTCGACGCCGTATGTGTTGACGTTCTGCCCAAGCAGGGTCACCTCTTGTACCCCCGCGCCGACCAGCATGTCGATTTCCCGAAGGATCTCGCCGGGCCGCCGGTCGGTCTCTTTGCCACGCAGGCTAGGCACGATGCAGAACGTGCAGGTGTTGTTGCAGCCCACACTGATCGAAACCCAAGCTGCGTAACTGGATTCGCGCTTGGTCGGCAGGTTGGACGGGAAGGTCTCCAGCGCCTCGGCAATCTCGACCTGGGCCACCTGCGCCACCCGTGAACGCTCCAACAGCAACGGCAGCGCCCCGATGTTGTTGGTGCCGAAGACGACGTCCACCCAAGGCGCCTTCTCGACGATCACACTGCGGTCCTTCTGCGCCATACAGCCGCCGACGGCAATCTGCATGCCGGGACGCTGCCGCTTGACCTTCGCCATGTGGCCCAGGTTGCCGTACAGTCGATTGTCGGCGTTCTCCCTGACTGCGCACGTGTTGAAGACCACGACATCGGCGTCCGCGAGTTCGCCCTTGGGCGGCGGCGCGGCAACCAGACCGGACTGCTCCAGCAGCCCTGCAATACGTTCGGAGTCGTGTACGTTCATCTGGCATCCGTAGGTGACCACCTGGTAGGTGCGGGGCGCGTCGCTCTGGGTCTCGGTCATGGCCCATCCACTGTAGACGGTCGAGTGGATGGGCAACGAGTTCAGGTGAGGCGCAACAGCCGGTCAGACGCGTAGCGCATGGGCAACCTCATGACCGCTGTTGCGCGCAGGGTGTCGCGGGCCTCGAACGCCGACCGCACCACCGCAGGGTCATCCTGCGTGACCCGCGTGCCTCCCTGGCCTTGTCTGGACCGAACCCTCAGCAGGGCTCGTGTGGTGGAAGGCAGATCGACAAGGATGCGGGCGGACGTACTCGCGCCCGCACGCTCAGCCTCGCGTGGTCGGCAAGGCCGCCGCTGGGTGGCGTAGTTTACTGCGCCATCTCGGTGGCGCGGGTTTCTCGGATCACCGTGACCCTGATCCGACCCGGGTAGGTCAGTTCGTGCTCCACATCATCGGCGATCTGCCGGGCCAGTTGCTGCGCCGCCCGGTCATCGACACGTTCCGGCAACACCATCACCCTGATCTCGCGGCCCGCCTGCATCGCATAGGCCCTCTCGACACCCGGCCTGCGAGTGGCGATCTCTTCGAGTCTTTCGAGACGTCGGACGTAGGCATCGACGCTTTCATGCCGGGCCCCTGGCCGGGAACTGGAAATAGCGTCCGCCGCCTGCACCAGCACGTCGACTGCGGTCTCAGCTGCTACTTCGTTGTGGTGAGCGGCGATGGCATGCACCACGACGTCATCCTGACCGTGCCGACGGGCCAGTTCGGCACCCTCAAGTGCGTGTGAGCCCTCCCCGTGGGTGATCACGGCCTTGCCGAGGTCGTGTAGGAAGGCAGCCTTCCGGCAAGTCTCGACCTCAAGCCCGAGTTCGGACGCCATCGCTCCGGCCAGCTTGGCGCATTCTGCGCTGTGCTCAAGCATGTTCTGGCCGAAGCTCGTGCGGAACCTCAGTGCACCGATGGTCGGCAACAGCTCGCGTGCGATCCCCCGCAGACCGAGCTCATCGATCACCTCTTGAGCGGACTGGATACAGGTCTGCTCAAGGTTGCGAGTGGCCTTGTCGTGGACTTCCTCAATGCGAACAGGATCGATGCGACCGTCAGCGACCAGCGCGGCCAGCGTCTGCCTGGCAGCCTCACGACGCACTGGATCGAAGCAACTCAACAGCACAACGCCGGGAGTGTCGTCCACCATGAGCGTCACGCCGGTCAGTTGCTCGAACGCCCTGATGTTTCGACCCTCTCGACCGATGATGCGCCCTTTCATCTCTTCGTTTGGCAGTTCCACCGTCGTGACTACGGCCTCCGCGGTCTGCGCAACAGCGACCCGCTCAATGGCGATGGCCACGATCCGGCTGGCCTCGGCCTCTGCCCGTTGGATCACCTCGTCGGAGATCTCCCGAGCCCGACGCTGCGCGTCGTCCCAGGCTGAGGTTTCCGCCATGGCAAGGACCTCTGCCCGGGCATCGCCGGCCCGCAGCCCGCCCACCCGCTCCAGTTCAGCGGTGGCCCTCGAGGTCAGCTCGGCAAGCCGGATTCGGGACGACTCGAGTTCCGTCCGGACGGCTTGAAGCTGTTCGCGGTCGCGCTGCACGCCGGCGGCGAGGTCGGTCAGTCGCTCCTCACGGACGCCGAGTCGTTCCTCTCGCTCATCCAGCCGGGTGCGGACGTTGGCAACTTCCTGCCGCAACGCGGCCAACTCGTCCGGCCCGAGGCCAACGGCGGCTGGCACCTGCTGACGCCGCGAAACCAACGCCTGAACGACCAAGGCGCTCGCCAAGACGGCGGCAACCACCCAGAGCACAACCTCCATCCGCAAGCCTCCTCGCCCGACACTGTCACCGCAGACTACCCTTTGGGGTGCAGCTCGACTTGCTCGCCCATTTCAAGATCGACATCCGGACGCTCAGACAGCGCCTCCTTGGCCGCCTGCCAGGCCAGATCCCCGGCATAGCCCCGCCGACCAAGCACACCCACCAATCGGCGCAAGGCTATCTCGTAGGGCTGGCCGACCAGCGAGCGGGCCTTGGCGACGGCGAGTTCGGCCGCCGCCCGGGCCTCGGCGTCCCGGTCGATGGGCGCCACCGCATCGGCTATCACGTCGACATCAAGGCCCTTGCGTCGTAATTCAGCGATCAACGTACGGCGAGGCAGCTTTCGTCCACGATGGCGGGAGTCGACCCACTGCTTGGCGAAGGCAGCATCGTCCAGTAGGCCCACTTCCTCGAATCGTCCCAGCACCCGATCAACAGCCTCCTCAGGTGCACCCTTCCGGGCCAGGTAGTTCGCCAGTTCAACGCGTCCGTAGGCCCGGCGATCCAAAGCCTTCAACGCGATCTCCTTGGTCACCAAGTAGGGATCTGGCTCGGCATCCGGCCCAGCACGCGTCGAGTCGTCGGTCACGATCAGAAATCAACCTCGGCGGACGGGTCCACCTCACCGGTCACAGGATTGACACCTTCGGGTACCTGAACCTCGCCCATGCCCATCGCGTCGCGGATCTTGTGATCGATTTCGTTGGCAATCCCGGGATTCGCCAACAGAAAATTCCGGGCGTTCTCTTTGCCCTGCCCCAACTGGTTGTCCCCATACGTGAACCAGGATCCGGCCTTGCGGATGATCCCGGTCTCGACGCCCATGTCGATCAGACTGCCTTCACGGGAGATCCCCTTGCCGTACATGATGTCGAACTCCGCCTGCTTGAAAGGCGGTGCCACCTTGTTCTTCACGACCTTCACACGGGTGCGGTTGCCCACCACCTCATTGCCGTCCTTCAGAGACTCGATACGGCGCACGTCCAAACGGACCGAGGAGTAGAACTTCAGTGCGCGACCGCCGGTGGTCGTCTCCGGGCTGCCGAACATCACGCCGATCTTCTCGCGCAGTTGGTTGATGAAGATCGCGGTGGTGTTGGCGTTCTTCAGGGCGCCGGTGATCTTGCGCAGTGCCTGGCTCATCAGCCGGGCTTGAAGACCCACATGTGAGTCACCCATCTCACCCTCGATCTCGGCGCGGGGAGTAAGTGCGGCAACAGAGTCGATCACGATGCATGCGAGCGCGCCAGATCGGATCAAGGTGTCGGCGATCTCAAGAGCCTGCTCGCCATTGTCTGGCTGGCTGACCAGCAGCGCGTCGGTGTCGACGCCCAGGGCCGCAGCATAGCTTGGGTCGAGCGCGTGCTCAGCGTCGATGAACGCACAGATGCCACCCTCCGCCTGCGCGTTCGCGATCGCGTGCAATGCCACGGTCGTCTTGCCGCTCGACTCCGGGCCGTAGACCTCGACTATGCGCCCACGCGGCAAGCCACCAATCCCGAGGGCCACATCGAGCGCAATAGAACCGGTCGGAATCACTTCGATCTCGGCCTGCGACTGGTCTCCCAATCTCATGACCGAACCCTTGCCATGATGCTTCTCGATGTGGGCGAGCGCGGCCTCCAGCGCCTTCTCGCGATCTGCCACAGCCATCTATTCGTCCTCTCTGGTGCCCAGGGTCGCCCTGGAAGTCTGGATGAGTATCGAAAATGTAGGCGGTCGCACTGACATTTCGTCATCTTCGTCCCGGCCTGTGGATAACTCCGCTCTCAGCCGACCTGACAGACACCCTATCCGAACACGTGTTCGATCTCGCGATCTGTGAGCGTGTCGCACGTCGAAGTTCTACCTGTCCCGGGCAGGCAGCTCTAGCCTTGCCCACACCGCCCGCCAGATCACCTTGCAGTCAAGTCCCGCTGCCACGGCTTCAACCACCGTGCGTCCGCCGAGCTCGTCCAATACCATCTGCTCGGCCCAGACGCCCGCGTATCCGTCACCCAACTGGGCCCTGAGTCTTTGCCAAAGCTCGGCCTCGCGCACGCGGCAAGATTAGGGCACCGGCCGAAATCGTCACGCTACGATCCACAACAGTTGCGGACCACCACTAGGTTCCGGCCTGATGGTGGTCCGCCATGCTCCGTCGGCGAACAGATCCGGCGGCTCGGTTTCAACTGACGTTCAGCACAATGGCAAACGGGGTGTCCGCACACGAAGTACCGACGTAGACCGTGTAGTCACCGGGCCTGACCGCAAAATCACGTGAGCAGTAGTCCCAGACGCTGAACGGGTGGTTCGTTGCGGCCGGGTCGATCACGATCTCGACCTGGCACGACTCGCCGGGCTCCAGGTGCTGCTTGGCGAAGCCCACCAGCCGCTTGGGTGGCTGACCGTCCACCGGCACGCCCAGGTAGACCTGCACAACCTCGGAGCCAGCCCGTTCCCCTGTGTTGGTGAGCCGCGCGCGCACGGTCACCGGTTGTGCGCCATCGAAGCCCGCGCTATCGACAGCGACATCGGCCAACTCGAAGGTGGTGTATGACAGTCCGTAACCGAAGCAGAAGAGCGGGTCGATGCCCTGCGACTGGAACCAGCGGTAGCCCATCGCCAGGCCTTCCGTGTAGCGGATCACCGGGTAGCCGGCGCCCTCGTCGGTGCCGGGGTACCGCTCCGGATGGTTGGCGTACAGGCTGTCAGCCTCACTGCGTGGGTAGGTGGTAGGCACCTTGCCGGATGGATTCACCAGGCCGAACAGCAACTCGGGGACGACGTGGCCGTCCTCGGTGCCCTGGTTCCAGACCTCCAGCACAGTTGGTGCCCGCTCGATCCACGGCATCAACACTGGCGCTGAGTCCTTCATGACCAGCACGGTCTTCTCGTTCACACCGAGCAGCGCGTCCAACATCTGATTCTGATCGTTGAACATGTTGGCGTCGGGCATGTCGGCGCCCTCGGTGGCGACCAGACCAGCCATCAGGACCACGATGTCGGCGGCCTTGGCGGCTTCGACTGCCTCGTCCAGGTTGGACAGGTCGTTGGCCACGATGAAGCTGTCCGCGGTCGCGTCCGAGCCGATCTCGGCGAGAATGTCACGCATGCCCTCCAACGGGCGCACCGTGTAGAGCGGGTCGACCTTGGACGAGCCGCCGCCGCCCTGGCAGGCCTCCTGGGCGTACTTCGCCTGACCGATGATGATCAGCTTCCCGGTCGGCGCGGTGATCGGCAATAGCCCGGCGTCGTTCTTCAGCAGGACCGCCATCTGGGCGCCCAGCCGGCGTGAGATGGCACCATTGCTGGACGCGTCGATCTCGCCAGGCTGGTAGGGGCGCTCGAACTGGCCGAACCGGAACATCTGGGTGTAGCGCCTGATCAGTGCCCGGTCGATGGTCTTCATCTCAAGACTGGTGTCGTTGAGTGCGTTCTTGATGTTGGTCTCGTTGAGCCACTTGGCGTCCGGCATCTCATGGTCCAGACCAGCGTTGAGCGAAGGCGCGCAGGAGCGGACCGACCAGAAGTCTGACTGCACATAGCCCTCAAAGCCCCAGTCGTCGCGGAGTACGTCGTGCAGGGTGTGCCGGTACTCGGTGGCGTAAACACCGCGGACTCTGTTGTAGGCGCTCATGATGGACGCTATCTCGCCATCCTTGACCAGCATCTCGAAGGGCAGCAGGTAGAGCTCACGCAACACGTGCTCGTCCACTTCGACGCTGGTGCGGAAGCGCTCGTACTCCTGGTCGTTGACCACATAGTGCTTGCCCATCGCAATGATGTCGTGTGCCTGGATCGCCTTGGTGACCGCGACACCCATCACACCGGACAGGTAGGGATCTTCGGAGAAGTACTCGAAGTTGCGGCCTGCGATCGTGGTGCGGTGCAAGCAGACCGCCGGTCCCTCCAGCACGTGTTGGCCCAGCGTCGCGGTCTCCGAGCCGATCACGTCGCCATACTCGTAGGCGACCCGCGGGTCGAAGGATGCGGCGACCCCGATGGTCATGGGCAGCGCGGTGGCTGGCGGGCTGGGGGTGCCGTCGCCCATACCGACGCCGACCGGGCCGTTGGTGATGCGGAACCTGGGGATACCCAGCTCGTCAACTGCGGGCACGTGCCGTTCGAGCCTGATCTGGGCGGCCAGCTGCTCCATCTCCTCGCTGTCATTGACCGCATTGCTCATCGCGTAGATGTCGATTGTTTGCATGCCGCCGTGCAGCTGTGCGATCTTCTGCTCCAAGGTCATGGCGGCCACGAGAAGTTCGGCCCGCTCGCGCGGGGGTTTCGAGGTGTCAAGCCAAGGTTGAGCTTCGAGATTCAACATGCAGATCTCCTGTGATCGAGAGGTACTCCCCCACAACTATGCAGGCCCCATCATCCTAGGTGGCCGATCGCCGGGACGGGCCCGGGCAAGCAACTTCAACGGCCTTCGACAATCCGAGCCCAGCCGTGAACGATCCCGGACCGACACCAAATGGGCGATGATGACCTCAGGCCGCCAGCGCCTCGCGCCGCGACTCGACCTCAACGAACGACTGGGCGACCGCTGCGTAGACCTTCGACAACGGCACTCCCAGCGCCTGACTGATCGATTGCAGCAGTTCGCTAGAGGCCTCCTTCTGGCCCCGCTCCACCTCCGAGAGGTAGCCAAGACTCACACCCGCAGCAAGTGAGACCTCGCGCAGGGTCCGCCCCTGCCGGGTCCGCTCGGCACGCAAGACCTCGCCAAGCAGTTGCCTCGCCAGACTGGCCATGTCCAACCTCCTTGACTGGGCACCCGGTGGGCGCTGCTGTTTAGTCAAGAACACTCGGGAGGCCGGTGACTATTCCCGCCAGCGGTGGACAGGCTCCCCCAAGCACTCGCACAACCAGGCCAGCGCCGCCTTGATCGTCTGCGCACGGATCTGCGCCCGGTCGCCGTCCAACTGCAACCGGCGGGCCCGGATGCGGTCATCCCAGCCCACCGGCAGCGCCAAGCCAAGCCAGACCGTGCCCGGCCGCTCATCGTCCTGGCAATCCGGCCCAGCCACCCCGGTCGCCGACAGTCCGATGTCGGCCCGGCAACTCCAGGCGGCGCCCAACGCCATCTGTTTGGCGGTGCGTTCGTTGATGACGCCCGACTCGCGCACAAGACGTTCGTCCACCCCGGCCAAGGACACCTTGAGATCGGTGGCATAGGTGATCAGTCCGCCGCGGAAGACGGCGGACGACCCCGGCACCGCGGTGAAGCTGGCACCGATGCCACCGCCGGTGATCGACTCGCAGGTCGCGATGGTCAGCTTGGCCTGTTCAAGCAGCCGAATCGCCTCGGCCGCCACCAGTGAACGGTCTTCAGCTTGGGGGTTCATGGTCGGCCTGTTGTGCTGGCGCGACCGGTTCGTCCGCCAGCGGCTGCCAGCGTCCATCACGGAGTGCGACCGGCCCCCCGGCTGCCAGCGATGCCTTGCGCAGCTTGTAGGCCTCATACAGGTAGTCGACCCCGGTCACGACGGTGAGCAGGAAGGCGATCCACATCAGCGCCCACTTGACCACCTCGAACCAGAACCCAAGCTCCGGCAACCACGCCAGGAAGGCGATCAGCGCGAATGACTGCACCAGTGTCTTCAGCTTCCCGCCGCGGTTGGCAGCCATCACGCCGTACTGGAGGATCGCGAACCGCAACGCTGTGATGCCCCACTCGCGCAGGAGAATGATGATGGTCATCCACCACGGCAGTTCCCCCACGACCGAGAGCACGATGAACGCCCCACCGGTCAGCGACTTGTCAGCGATCGAATCCCAGATCTTGCCGAAATTGGTGACCATGTCGTACTTGCGGGCGATGTACCCGTCGGCGCTGTCGGTGAGGATCGCGACCACGAAAATCGCGGTGGCCCAGAACCGCCAGGTCTGGTCGTTGGGGTGCAGGAGGAAGACCGCCAAGAAGACCGGCACCAGCACCATTCGGGTGATGGTCAGGATGTTGGGGACGTTCCAGCTGAAGCCGAGCAGCTTTTCTTCCTTGGGCTGGCTGGTCATCATTTGCTCACTCTACTGATCAGGTCCACCCCGACGCTGCCTATCACTGTGGCGTCGACGAAATCCCCGATTGCCAAGCCAGGTGAGCCCACCAGGCTGGTCGCACCATCGACTTCGGGCCCTTGATGGGCGGCCCGTCCAACCACCGTGTCGCCCTCGACGGTCTCGACGAGCACCCGGACGACCTCGCCCAGGCGATCCTCAGCCCGCTGGCTGCACAGTTCGTCGGCGAGTTCGCTGAGTCTGTCGAGGCGTTCGGCGATCACCTCGGCGCCGAGGTGGCCGCCCAACCTCACACCCTCGGTGCCCTCTTCGTCTGAGTACGCGAAAACGCCGACGGCGTCGAGCCGCGCCTCACCGACGAAGTCGCACAGGGCTTGGAAGTCAGCCTCGGTCTCGCCCGGGAACCCTACGATGAAATTGCTGCGGATGCCGGCATCCGGTGACCGCTCGCGGACCCGCTCGATCAGTCGGCCGAATTGCTCGGCGTCCCCGAAGCGCCGCATCCGGCGCAGCACCGGCCCGGAGGCGTGCTGGAACGACAGGTCGAAGTAGGGCACCACCTTCGGGGTGGACGCAATCGCGTCCAGCAGGCCAGGGGTGATCTCGGCAGGCTGCAGGTAACTGACCCGGATCCACTCCAGTCCGTCCACGCCGGACAGCCGATCCAGCAGCCGTGGTAGGGCGTTGCGGTCAGCGAGGTCCTTGCCGTAGGACGAGGAGTTCTCGCTGACCAGCATGACCTCCTTGACGTCTTGGTCGACCAGCCAGCGCGCTTCCGCCACCACCTCATCAACCGGGCGGGACAGGTAGGCGCCGCGAAACGATGGAATCGCGCAGAAGGCGCAACGTCGGTCGCAACCCGAGGCGATCTTGAGTGGCGCGAAAGGTCCGCCATGCAGCCGACGGCGCAGCACAGGCGGCCCCGAGGCGGGCCCGCGTCCCCAATGTCCGGGCACGGCCAGCGACTCTGCACCGGCGCGGCGCGCGGCGTCGGGCCGAGCCACCGGCATCAACGGAAGCCGAGTGCGCCGATCAGTTGGCACATGCGATTCCAGGTGCGCCCCGCCGAGGATCGATCGTAGTCGTTCGGCGATCTGCGGGTAGTTGTCGAAACCGAGCACCGCGTCGGCTTCCGGGAGGGCGTCGGCGAGTTCGCGTCCGTACCGTTCGGCCAGGCAGCCGACCGCCACCACCGCCTTCGCCCGCCCCGATTGCTTGTGATCAGCAGCTGCAAGCAACGTGTCGATGGAGTCCTTCTTCGCCTGCTCGATGAAGCCGCAGGTGTTGACCATGATCACGTCCGCGCCCGCGGGGTCCGTAGTCAACTGGAAGCCCTCGGCTTCCATCCTGGCTGCCAATTCCTCTGAGTCGACATCGTTGCGGGAGCAACCCAAGCTCACCATGTGTACCGATGTTGTCATGATCCATTGGCCAGGCTGGCCAGCACCTCATCCAGATCGTCCGGCTTAACAAGAACCTCGCGCGGTTTGCTGCCTTCGGAGGGCCCGACGACCCCGCGGTTCTCAAGGATGTCCATGATACGTCCTGCTTTCGCGAACCCGATCCGCAGCTTTCGCTGCAGCATCGAGGTCGACCCCAATTGCAGCTCGATCACGTGCCGCGCGGCGTCGAGGACCAGCTCCAGATCGTCGCCGATATCCTCGGCAACCTTCGGCGCAGACTCCGCGGCCGTGGCGACATCGTCGCGGTATTGCGGCTCCAACTGCACCTTGACGTACTCGACGACGTCGCGGATCTCGGCCTCGGTGACCCAAGCCCCCTGCACACGCATCGGCTTGGACGCACCCATCGGCAGGAACAAGCCGTCTCCTTGACCGACGAGCTTCTCGGCGCCCGGTTGGTCGAGGATGACTCGAGAGTCGGTCATCGAGCTGGTGGCGAAGGCCAATCGGCTGGGCACGTTCGCCTTGATCAGGCCCGTGACCACGTCGATCGAGGGACGCTGGGTGGCGAGCACCAGATGGATGCCCGCAGCTCGGGCCAACTGGGTGATCCGCACGATCGAGTCCTCGACGTCGCGCGGCGCGACCATCATGAGGTCCGCGAGCTCATCCACGACCACGAGCAGGTACGGGTAGGGCGCCAGCACGCGCTCACTGCCGGGCGGCAACTGCACCTGACCAGCTCGGATCGCCTTGTTGAAGTCGTCGACGTGCCGGAAGCCGAAAGCCGCCAGGTCGTCGTAGCGCTGGTCCATCTCTTGCACGACCCACTGCAGCGCGTCCGCGGCCTTCTTCGCGTTGGTGATGATCGGGGTGACCAGGTGCGGGACGCCGTCGTAGTGGGTCAGCTCCACCCGCTTCGGGTCCACCAGCATCATCCGCACCTCGTCGGGGGTCGAGCGCATCATCACCGAGGTGATCAGTGAGTTGATGAAGCTCGATTTGCCTGATCCGGTGGCGCCGGCGACCAACAGGTGTGGCATCTTGGCGATGTTGGCCAGCACGTAGCCACCCTCGACGTCCTTGCCCAACCCGACGGTCAATGGGTGGTGGTCGTTGCGGGCCTTCTGGCTGCGCAGTACGTCGCCCAGCGAGACGACCTCTTTGTCCTTGTTCGGGATCTCGATGCCGATGGCCGAGCGCCCCGGTATCGGGGCCAGGATTCGGACGTCGGCCGACCCCACCGCGTAGGCGATGTTCTTGGACAGCCCGGTTACCTTCTCGACCTTGACGCCGCTGCCCACCTCGATGGCGTAGCGGGTAACTGTCGGTCCACGGGTGTAACCGGTGACCCGGGCATCAATGTCGAACTCGCCAAAGACATCTTGCAGTTTGTGGACTATCGCGTCCGAGGCCTCGGTACGGGCCTTCGGCACGGTGCCCGCCCTGAGCAGAGCCTGGTCGGGCAGCGTGTACACGACGTCACCGGACAGCGCCAGCTGTTCGACCCGCTGCGGAGCCGGGGTGTGCGGTGGCGCGACCAGTTCAGGGGCACCAGCTTCCTCCGACGCCTGGACCTCGGTCGCCTTGCCCTTGGATTTGCGGTTCGGGGCCAGAGGCTGTCCGGAGATCGGCGAGGCAGCGTCGGGCTGCTCGGCGTCGAGCGGCTGGTGGTCGGGTTGCTGGCCTACGGTGATGCCTGGGACTGAAGTGTCGACCAGCGGGCTGTCGTAGGCCTCGTCGACGCCGAACCTGAGCTTCTCGGCGCGGGCTTGCTGACCCGCGCGCACCTTGACCGCGAACCAGTCGTAGACGCCGCGGAACAGATCGACCCATTCGCTGATCGGCTTGCCGATGACCACGATCAGACCGAACAGACCGACCACGCCCAGCACGAAGACAGCCAGCCAGACAGGCAGCAGCTGACTCATCATGGAACTGGAGATGTAGCCGATGATGCCGCCGTACTGACCCATCAACTCGGGGTCCCTGGGCGCGGGCAACGGATCATGGGCGAGGTTGATGATCCCTTGGAGTCCAAAGAGCAGCAAGCCCCAGCCAACCCACTGGCGGCCCGCGGGACCGTTGTTCAGGGGGTTCCGCAGTGTCCGGAAGCTCATCACCAACAGCAGGGCCGGCGCCACATATGAGGTGCGACCCACCAGCCATGAGACGCCGATGCGCAGCCCGTCCCCGATCAGCCCAGGGATGGTCAGCCAGAAGCCCGCAGCCACCAGCAACGCCAAACCGAACAGGCCCAGCCCAACACCATCTCGACGCACCTCGGGGTCCTTGGCTTGCGCATCGCCACCCATGCTGCGGGCCAGGCCGCCGAGTGCGCGCGCGCAACCGCGCCAAAGCCCTTTTGCTGCGCTCACGACCATGTTCGGATGCCCGCTGTCGGCTCGATGGGTCGCCGAACTCTTCGTCCGGTTCGCTGAACGAGACGTGGACTTCGATGAGCTTCCGGACGCACGCGAACTCGGGGCCTTTGTCGACCCGCTGGAACGGGACGACGAGCTACGAGGCCGCGCCGGGGAAGACGCGCGGGTCGCCATAGGGGCAGACTACCCCAGCAGCTGGGAGCGCCCTTCCCAACCACGCCGGGCTCAACGGAAGTGCGCCCACCCCTGTTCGCCCTCCCAGACATGTCCGTCGACCAGCACCAGCGGCCCCAACTCGGCGTCAGCCTCGACCACCAGGCCGACGACGTCCCAGTCCGACGGCACCTTGCCGGGATCGAACGTGGCGGCCATCGCATGGTCCTCGCCGCCGGTGAGGACGAACCAGAGGGGGTCCTTGTTGAGGGCAGACGCCACGGTCGACACCGGTTCGGCGATCGTGAAGCGTGCGGTTTCCAGATCGATGCCGACCCCGCTGGCGTCTGCGATGTGTCGCAGGTCGGCGAGCAGCCCGTCCGACACATCGATCATCGCTGATGCCCCGGCATCGGCAGCCTCCCGGCCCGCCCCATAGGGCACCTTCGGTGCACGTTGGGAGTCGACGGCTGCTCGTGGCGAGCGGAAACCACGGGCAAGCGCTGCAAGCCCGGCAGCCGCCCACCCCAGCCGGCCACGTACCGCCACCACCTGGCCGGGTCTGGCCCCGGAACGCAGCACGGGGGCCCGTCCGGCGGTTTCGCCCACGACTGTCACCGAAATGGTGATTTGCTGCGCGGTGGCCATGTCGCCGCCCACCAACGCGACCGCGGCAAGGTCGGCCTCCTCACGAACGCCAGTCATGAACTCCTTGACCCACACGTACTCCAGGTTGGCGGGCGCGCCCAAGGCGATGACCATGACGGTGGTGGTGGCGCCCATGGACTAGACGTCAGCAACGATGCTGGCGACTGCCTTGTGCCCAACATCAGCCGGGCTCGACCAGTCGCGACGGAAGTCGTGGCCCTCAATCATCATGTCCACGGTGATCACGGCCGAACCGTTGACCAAGAAGACCGCCGAATCATCGCCCGGCCCCACCGATACCGACGGCGGCATCCCCAGATGCCGAGTTATGCGGTTGATCAGGCCGAACTCACCAGCCTCTGACAGGGTGCGCGGCTCCGACGGCGTGGGCGTCATGGGCACACGTTATCGGACGACCGTGTTGGGCCTGCGCATCGCCTGTTCGATCAGGTCTGCGATCAACCCCTGGTAGTCCAGACCGCTCACCTGCCAAAGGCTGGGGAACATCGAGAGCTCGGTGAACCCCGGCATGGTGTTCACCTCATTGACCACGATCCGCCCCTGCGCAGTGAGGAAGTAGTCGACCCTTGCCAGACCCTCACATCCCAGAGCTGCGAAGCACGCACACGCCATCGTCCGGACCGCTTGTTCGGTCTCGGCGTCAAGGTCGGCCGGGATCCGCAGCTCGACCTGTCCTTCGCCGGGCAGGTACTTGGCGTCGAAGTCGTAGAAGGCGCTCTCGGTGTGCACGACGATCTCGCCGGGACGCGAGGTCCGCACTGCGGCGTGCTCGTCCGTGTCGCTGCCGATCGGCCCGAGCACCGCGCACTCGACCTCACGGGCGCCCACGAAGCCCTGTTCAACAACCACCTTCGGGTCGACCTCGCGGGCCTCGTCGATGGCTTCGGCCAGCTTGTTCGGGTCGGTCACCCGGGTGATGCCCACCGAGGAACCGCCACGCGCCGGTTTGACGAACAACGGGTAGTCCAGCTTGCCCGAGATGCGGTCACAGATCTGCTCGCGTCCCCACTGCCACTCGGACGGCAGCACCACCTCGTAGGGACCGACGGGCAGGCCGGCGGCCTCCAGGACCACCTTCATGAAATGCTTGTCCATCCCGATGGCGCTCGCCATCACCCCGGAGCCGACGTAGGGCAATCCGAGCATCTCGAGATGGCCCTGGATGGTGCCGTCCTCGCCGTAGGCTCCGTGCAGCAGCACGAACGCCACGTCGACGCGCACCGGGTCGAGCAGCCGATCACCATCGCGGGTGACCAGCAGCACACCCTCAGGGTTGCGGACCAGGGTGGCCCTGGGCAGCGTGTCGTCCAACTCAGGAAGCCGGCGCCCTTCGGTACGCAGCTCCGCGATCGCGGGCAGGTCGATTCGATGCCAAGTACCCGACGGCGAGATGCCGACACCGTGGACCTCGAAACGTTCAGTGTCGATCGCCTTGGCGACCCCAGCGGCGGTCAAGCACGAGACCTGGTGTTCGGTGCTCTGGCCGCCGAAGATCAGTACGACGCAGGGACGCTGTTGAGCCATCTTCGTCCTTCCGGGAGTTCCGGGTTCACCCTAACAGCCAGCGAGGCGTCGGGTCATAGCACGGCCTGGTCGCGCGGTACCCGGCGCTGCAGGCCCGGGTGCCAACGCTCCACAGGCGCAGTCTGGCCGCGGGCCTGCTCCACCAGTGTGGTGATCGAGTCCATGATACGGACGGTGGCGCTGCGCACGACCTCCCGGTCGTCCCACGCGGAGCCGAATTCGCCCAGATCGACCGGCGACCCGCAGATGATGGTGACCTGTGCGCGCCGCCACCGGAACGGACGGATCTTTCGGGGCGGGAGTGCGTAGTTGGCTCCCCACTGCCCGATCGGGATGACCGGTACGCCGGTGCGCAGCGCGAGCCGGGCCGCGCCGCGGTGGCCGGCCATCGGCCACTCGTCCGGATCGAAGGTGAGCGTGCCCTCCGGATAGATGACGATGACCTGGCCGCGCTGCAGGGCGGCGTCGGCGTCGACGAGCGCGTCCCTTGCCCGCGAACTGCGCCGATGCACAGGTATCTGCTCAGCTGCCCGGAGCAGACGCCCCAGGATCGGGATTTCAAACAGGTTGGCACGGGCCAGGAAATGCGGCCAGCGACCGTTGTAGGCGAGGTAGACCCCCACCTGTGGCGGATCCAGTGAGCTGATGTGATTCGGCACGAAGATGGCGGGGCCAGCAGCTGGGATGTGCTGGCTGCCCGCCCACTCCATCCTTGTCCAAATTCGCAGCACTCGATGCAGGACCGGCGCGGCCCATCGCAGGGTGGCGTTAGCCGGCTCTTGGTTCAGCCGAGCGAGCCTCCCGAACCGGACGCGGCGGGTGGATCGAGCGGTCTGGACCGCAGTCATCGTCAGTCGGCCACGCGCATCGGTAGCGTGGTCGGCTTGAAGGCGGGACGCTTGGCCTCGAATGCCGCGATCTCATCGGCGTGATGCAGCGTGGAACCGATGTCGTCCAGACCCTGCAGCAGCCGGTTGGCGGTGTAGTCGTCGATCTGGAAGCTGAACCGCTGCTCCCCCGCTGTGATGGTGCGGCTGGGCAGGTCGACGGTCAGTTCGACGCCGGGGCTGGCTTCGACGAACTCCCAAAGTTGCTCCACCACGTCTTGGCCGACAGTGGCGATCAGCAGCCCCGCCTTGCCTGAGTTGCCGCGGAAGATGTCACCGAACCGGGACCCGATGACGACCTTGAAGCCGTAGTTCTGCAGCGCCCAGACCGCGTGCTCTCGCGACGACCCGGTGCCGAAGTCCGGTCCGGCCACGAGGACCGAACCCGCGGTGTATGCGGGCTGGTTCAACACGAACTCGGGGTCACGCCGCCAAGCTGCGAACAGGCCGTCCTCGAAACCAGTGCGGGTGATCCGCTTGAGGTAGACCGCAGGGATGATCTGGTCGGTATCGACGTTGCTGCGACGCAGCGGTACCGCGATGCCGGTGTGGCTGGTGTATTTCTCCATGATCAGTTGCCTCTCACAGGTCCGACGGTGCTGACAGGTGACCGGTGACCGCGGTGGCCGCGGCCACGGCTGGGCTGACCAAGTGGGTGCGTCCGCCCTTGCCCTGCCGGCCCTCGAAGTTGCGATTGCTGGTGGACGCGCTGCGCTCACCCGGGGCGAGCTGGTCGGGGTTCATGCCCAGGCACATCGAGCAGCCGGCCTCGCGCCATTCGGCGCCGGCATCCAGGAAGATCTGGTCGAGGCCCTCGGCCATCGCCTGCTGGCGGATGCGTGCCGAAGCCGGCACCACGAGCAGGCGGACGCCGTCGGCGACCTTGCGGCCCTTGATGATCCCGGCGGCGAGCCGGAGGTCCTCGATGCGGCCGTTGGTGCAGCTACCAAGAAAGACGGTGTCAACCTTGATCTCGCGCATCGGGGTGCCGGCAGTCAGCGCCATGTACTCCAGGGCGCGCTCAGCTGCGGCGCGGGCGACCTCATCGGTCATCTCGGCGGGATCGGGTACCGACTCGCCCAGCCCGACCCCTTGACCCGGGTTTGTGCCCCACGTCACGACGGGGGTGAGGCTGGCGGCGTCGATGTCGACCTCGACGTCGAAGACCGCGTCGGCATCGGTGTGGAGTGTCTGCCAGTAGGCCATCGCGGCATCCCATTCGGCCCCCTGCGGAGCGTGCGGTCGCCCCAACAGGTAGTCGAAGGTGGTTTGGTCAGGCGCGATCATGCCGGCCTTGGCGCCCCACTCGATCGACATGTTGCAGATCGTCATGCGACCCTCCATCGACATCTTCTCGATGGTCGTGCCGCGGTACTCGGCCATGTAGCCTTGGCCACCGCCGGTACCGACCTTGGCGATCAGAGCCAGGACGACGTCCTTGGCGGTTACATCGGCAGGCAGGTCGCCGTTGATGTTGACGGCCATGGTCTTCGGCCGGGCTTGCTGCAGTGTCTGGGTGGCCAAGACGTGCTCGACCTCGGAAGTGCCGATGCCGAACGCCAAGGCTCCGAATGCGCCGTGGGTGGAGGTGTGCGAGTCGCCGCACACGATCGTCATGCCAGGCTGGGTCAGGCCCAACTGCGGGCCGATAGCATGCACGATGCCCTGATCGCGATCGCCCAGGGAATGGATGGGCACACCGAACTCGGCGACATTGCGGCGGAGCGTCTCGACCTGAGTACGGCTGACAGGGTCGGCGATCGGCCGATCTATGTTGATGGTGGGAGTGTTGTGATCCTCGGTTGCCAGCGTAAGATCGGGACGCCGGAGCTGACGATCGGCGATCCGGAGGCCCTCGAAGGCCTGCGGGCTGGTGACCTCATGGCACAGATGCAGGTCGATGTAGAGCAGGTCGGGTTCTCCGGCGCCCGCACGCACCACATGGTCGTCCCAGAGCTTCTCGCTCAGCGTTTTTCCCATATCGCAATTCTGACATTGCTGTTCAAATAGCGAGATGCTAATCTCACCATATGGACGATTCATCTGGTGTGGGAGTGCTTGACAAGGCTGCCGCAGTACTGGCCGCTCTCGAGTCCGGACCCATGACGCTGGCGGGCCTGGTGCAGTCAACCGGGCTGGCCCGCCCAACCGCGCACCGGCTCGCAGTCGCTCTGGAGCACCATCGTCTGGTGGGACGCGACCTGCAGGGACGATTCGTGCTCGGCCCCCGTTTGGCTGAACTGGCGTCCGCCGCAGGGGAGGACCGGCTGCTGGCCACCGCCGGACCGATCCTCAACCGGCTGCGGGACATCACCGGTGAGTCATCACAACTATTCCGCAGGCAGGGCGATGTGCGGGTCTGTGTGGCGGCGGCAGATCGTCCCAGTGGTCTGCGCGACTCGATCCCGGTGGGCAGCCAACTCTCGATGAGCGCCGGCTCCGCCGCCCAAGTGCTGCTGGCCTGGGAGGAACCCGACCGGTTGCAGCGCGGTTTGGCGAACGCCAACTTCTCCGCGGTCGCGCTGACCGGCGTCCGGCGCCGCGGCTGGGCGCAATCGGTTGCGGAGCGCGAACAAGGCGTTGCCTCCGTGAGCGCCCCGGTGCGCTCACCCGGCGGCAAGGTGATCGCAGCGGTCTCGGTGTCGGGACCGATCGAGCGGCTAACCCGCCAGCCCGGACGCCTGCACGCTCCCGCCGTTACGGCCGCCGCCGAGCGACTCAGCGAGGTCTTGCGCCGCTCGGGCGGCGAGGACTAAGTCCATCGGACCGCCGCAGGTGAACCGTTCTCAGGCCGCCAAGCCGCAACCGGATTGCTGAGCCCAAGTCGGCACAGATCGTGCGTCACCGGTGGTACCCGTTGCGGACGTGTTGGCGTCCTCAGTTGGCGTCGGCGTCCTGCTCCTCAATGAACTTCTGGACGATCGCGGTGTCCTGCC
>JAEAMF010000813.1_pt1 | contig 30727 bp, 31 predicted proteins | sample 8958721 | NCBI WGS metagenome assembly JAEAMF01 (sample SAMN16933255, study PRJNA681124) | bioreactor sludge metagenome | isolation source: anaerobic bioreactor treating anionic surfactant - SDBS | place: India: Bengaluru | collected 2019-02-28 | reverse complement strand
GATTTTTTCTATAAAATTTTATCCGGTTTATCAGATGTAAATCTTACAAAAGGAGGCGGCTCAGATTTTAGACTGATGGATGCAAATGTGGTTGAAGTGATGAGAAAATTTAACGAAGATGATTTATTCCTTCGGGGTTTAACAAGTTGGATGGGTTTTAAACAATTTGCATTAGATTTTACAGCATCAGAAAGAGTTTCCGGAGAAAGCAGCTACAATCTCAAAAAAATGATCACTTTTGCTTTTACAGGCATCACAGCATTTAGTGTAAAACCGCTTTATATTGCTGCCTATTTAGGTTTTTTGTTCTCTGGTTTTTCGGTGATTGGTTATGCAGCTTATGTCATTCATTCTTTTGTTACAAAAACAGAAATTTCAGGTTGGGCATCATTAATTATGACGATTGTTTTCTTTGGAGGTTTACAGCTTATTATCTTGGGAATTATCGGAATTTATTTAGGTAAAATATTTAAACAGGTGAAAGCAAGACCCAATTATATAATTAAAAATAGAAACTTTTAAAATGGTATTGTTAAGTTTTGACATTGAGGAATTTGATATGCCATTCGAATATCAAGGAAAAATTTCCTTTGAAGATCAAATCTCAATTTCTCAAATCGGTTTAGAAAGAACTTTGAATATTCTGAAAAAACATAATGCAAAAGCTACCTTTTTTTCAACAGTAGTTTTTGCAGAAAACAGCAAATCTTTAATACAAAAATTGCTGAATGAAGGACACGAATTGGCTTCTCACACATGGTTTCATTCAGAATTTGAAGTACAGCATTTAAAGGAATCGAGAGAAAGATTACAGGAATTATTTTCAACAAAAGTCACAGGATTAAGAATGCCCAGAATGATGGCAGTTGACAAAAAAGAAGTAGAAAAAGCAGGATATTCTTACAATTCATCTGTAAATCCCACTTTTATTCCCGGAAGATATAATAATTTGAAAGTTTCAAGAACTTATTTTAAAGAAGAAAGCGTCACCCAAATTCCTGCTTCGGTTTCACCCAATTTCAGAATACCTTTATTTTGGCTGAGTTTTCATAATTTTCCTTTGAGTTTTTATAAAAAATTAGCTTTAGATACTTTAAAAAAAGACAATTATCTCAATATTTATTTTCATCCGTGGGAGTTTGCAGAAATTAAGAATCCTGAGTTTAAACTTCCCGGATTTACTGTTAAAAATACCGGAAACGAAATGGTAGAAAGGTTTGATAATTTCGTTGGATGGCTTAAAAGTAAAAATTACAAATTCGGAACTTTTCAGGAATTTCAAAAGCAGATAGAATCATGAAGATAGCTTACGATGCAAAACGGTTTTTCCATAATACTTCGGGTTTGGGAAATTATTCGAGAGATTTGATAAGAATGATTTCCAAGTATTTTCCCGAAAATCAATATCTATTACTTAACAAAAATAAATCTGATAAAGGAAAAGAAATTTTACAGCAGGAAAACGTGCATTTTATAGAATCATCAAAAGGAAATTTCTCAAGGCAGTTTAAAATGGGTAAAGATGCCCAAAAACAAAATGCAGATATTTTTCATGGTCTTTCTGGTGAACTGCCTTTAAAATGGGATAAAACTCCGATTAAAAAAGTGGTGACAATTCACGATCTCATTTTCATGCGTTATCCGCAGTATTATTCTTTTTTCGACAGGAAAATTCATTTTTGGAAATTTAAAAAAGCGGCTGAAACGGCAGACAAAATCATTGCAATTTCTGAACAGACAAAAAGAGATAGTATTGATTACTTAAAAGTTCCGGAAGATAAAATCGAAGTTATTTATCAAGGCTGTCATCAGGCTTTTAAAGAACAGCAAACCGCAGAATTCATTCAGAAAACGAAAGAAAAATTCAATCTTCCAGAAAGATTTATCTTAAATGTTGGTACAATTGAGGAGCGAAAAAATCTTTTAAATATTGTAAAAGCAATCGACAAAACTGAAATTCCTTTGGTTGTGGTCGGAAGAAAAACAAAATACGCCAATAAAATCCAAGATTTTATCCGAAAGAATAAAATGGAAAAACAAATCTTTTTTTTAGAAGGAGTTTCTATGGATGAACTAGCTGTAATGTATAAATTGGCAGATATTTTTGTTTATCCAAGTCGTTTTGAAGGTTTTGGAATCCCAATTATTGAAGCCTTATTTTCGAAAACAGTCGTAATTACGAGCAATACAAGTTGTCTTCCTGAAGCGGGGGGAAAAGATTCTGTTTATATAGATCCTGAAAATTATTTAGATTTACAAGCTAAAATTAAATTTCTCTGGGACAGCGAATCTGAAAGAAAACGCCGAGCAGATAAAGGTTTCGAGTTTGTCCAAAAGTTTAATGACGAACCAATTTCTCTTCAGTTAATAAAATTTTATCAAAAATTATTACCATAAATATTTGGGTATTTAAAAATTAGTCCTACATTTGTACCATAATATTCAAATAAAATGAAACCGAATTTTTTAACAGTACATCATTATCATCATCTCTGCTAAGACGGAATTGATTGATATTTGTGTTAAAAAATATAATTATAATTTAAACCGTCTGAGTCTATAGACGGTTTTTTTGTTTCCTGAATTTTCTTCAGAAATCTCAATAATTACTTTTTATTTACTCAGACTTAATGTAAGAAAAATGAGTAAATTAAAAATTGCAATTCAAAAAAGTGGTCGGTTATACGAAGAATCTCTTCAGCTTCTAAAAGATTGCGGAATTAATGTAAACAACGGTAAAGACCAGCTAAAAGTTTCGGTAGAAAACTTTCCAATGGAAATCATGTATCTCAGAAATTCAGATATTCCTCAATATCTGGAAGATGGAGTAGTAGATATTGCAATTGTGGGCGAGAATCTTTTGGTAGAAAAAGATAAAAATATTACGATTGTTCATCAATTAGGATTTTCAAAATGCCGTGTTTCTCTTGCTGTGCCAAAAGATGTGGAAACTGATAGTTTGCAGTATTTTCAGGGAAAAAAGATTGCCACTTCTTATCCTAATACGCTTAAACAGTTTTTAGATAAAAATAATATTTCTGCGGACATTCACGTCATTTCTGGTTCAGTAGAAATTGCTCCCAATATTGGTTTGGCAGACGGAATCTGTGACATTGTAAGTTCAGGAAGTACTTTGTTTAAAAACGGTTTGCGGGAAACACTTACCATTTTGAAATCGGAAGCTGTTTTAGCGAAAACTTCTCAACTCACTCCTGAAAAAGAAAATATTCTTGAAAAATTACTATTCAGAATAAAAGCAGTTTTGAAAGCTAAAAATTCAAAATATATTCTGATGAATGTTCCCAATGACAAGATTAATGATATTTCTAATGTGCTTCCTGTACTGAAAAGTCCTACCGTAATTCCTTTGGCAGAAGAAGGCTGGAGCAGTATTCACTCTGTGATTGATGAAGAAAGGTTTTGGGACGTCATCGATGAATTAAGAGAAAACGGAGCACAGGATATTTTAATAATTCCTATTGATAAAATGGTTATTTAAGATGAATAAATATATATTCCCCGGCAAAAACAGTTGGAACGAACTTATAAAAAGACCGGTTTTTAAAAGAGAAGAGATTTCAGAAATCGTTCAGAATATCTTTGACGAAGTAAAGAAAAACGGAGATCAGGCTTTGTTTGATTTTAATAAGAAATTTGATGCTGTTGATATTGAAAATCTTTTTCCTTCAATCGATGAAGTTCAAAATTCAGAAAATTTAATTTCAGAAGATTTAAAAGAGGCAATTCAGACTGCAAAAGAAAATATTACAAAATTTCACCAATCTCAAAAAGCAGAAATACAGAAAATTGAAACTACAAAAGGAGTGATTTGCTGGAGAGAAAATCGAGCAATAGAGAAAGTGGGAATTTATATTCCGGGTGGAACTGCGCCTTTATTTTCTACCGTTTTAATGCTTGCAATTCCTGCACAATTAGCTGGTTGTAAAGAGATTATTCTCTGCACTCCTCCTTATAAAAATGGTGAAATAAATCCTGCAATTCTTTACACAGCAAAGCTTTGCGGAATTACCAAAATATTTAAAACAGGTGGCGCACAAGCTGTTGCAGCTATGACTTTTGGTACAGAAAGTATTCCTAATGTTTATAAAATTTTCGGTCCGGGAAATCAGTTTGTAGTTGCAGCAAAAGAACTAGCGCAAAATTATGGCGTAGCTATTGATATGCCTGCAGGACCAAGTGAAGTTTTAATTATTGCTGATGAAAATGCAGTTCCGGAATTTTGTGCAGCAGATCTTCTTTCTCAGGCAGAACACGGAAGCGACAGTCAGGTAATTTTTATCTCAACTGATGCAAAGATTTTAGAGGAAACAATGGAAGAAACCCAAAAACAGCTTGAGAATTTACCGAGAAACGAATTTGCTCGACAATCGCTCAGCAACAGTCATTTTATATTAATTAAATCTCTTGATGAAGCACTTGAGTTCAGTAATTTATATGCTCCGGAACATTTAATTCTTGCCATCACAGATTTTGAAAAATATATTCCGGCTATAGAAAATGCAGGTTCTGTTTTCTTAGGAAATTACTCTTGCGAAAGTGCAGGAGATTATGCGAGCGGCACCAATCATACATTGCCAACCAACGGTTTTGCAAAAAATTACAGCGGTGTTTCTTTAGACAGTTTTGTCAAGAAAATCACGTTTCAGAATTTATCAAAAGAAGGAATTCAGAATTTAGGTAAGACTATAGAAGTAATGGCAGAAGCAGAAGGATTATTTGCTCACAAAAATGCAGTTTCAATCAGATTAAAAAATTAAAATGTCAACAATAAATATCACACAGTTCGTTCGGAAGAATATCTTAGAACTTCAGCCATACATCAGTTTCAGAGATGTCAATGAGTTTGATAATCAGGTTTTGATGGATGCCAATGAAAGTCCGTTTGGCGAATTTAACCGTTATCCGGATTCTACTCATAAAAAAATTAGGACTCAGATTTCTGAACTTAAAAATATTTCATCAGAAAAAATTGCAGTCGGAAACGGAAGCGATGAATTGATAGATTTAATCATTAAAATTTTCTGTGAACCTAAAAAAGATTCAATACTTATGATGAATCCTTCGTTTGCGATGTATGGTTTTTACGCATCAATTAATGAAAATGCAGTTTTAAAACTTCAATTAGACGAAAATTTTGAAATTCAGAAAGAAGATTTTTTAAAGATTAGTAAAGAAAATCAGCCTAAAATTTTCTTTCTATGCTCACCAAACAATCCTACAGGAAATGCTATTGAAGATATTGAATTTTACATCAAAAATTTTGATGGAATTGTAGTGGTAGATGAAGCTTATATTGAATTCTCAGATAAAAAATCAGCTATTGAACTGTTGGAGAAATATCCTAATCTTATTGTTCTTCAGACTTTTTCAAAAGCTTGGGGAATGGCAGGAGCAAGAGTAGGAATTGCTTATGCTTCAGAGGAAATTATAAGACTTATTTATACTGTAAAAGCACCTTACAATGTGAATTCTCTCAGTTTAAATTTAGCATCAGAAAGTCTTAAAAACATCAATGATTTTAAGAATAATTTACAAGAGATCCTTTCAGAAAGATCATGGCTCAATGAAGAATTTAAAAATATACAATGTATACAAAAAGTATTTCCTACGGATGCTAATTTCTTCCTTATTGAATTTAAAGATGCAGAAAATGTGTTTTTTAAACTATTGGAAAATGAAATTCTGACAAGTAAAAGATTTCCTCAAATCCCGAACTGTATAAGAATAAATGTTGGAAGAAGAGAAGAAAACAAACAGTTAATCAATGTTTTAAAGACTATTTAAAATGAAAAAAGTATTATTTATAGACCGTGACGGAACATTAATTACAGAACCGCCGATAGATTTTCAGGTAGATTCTCTGGAAAAACTTGAATTCTATCCAGGAGTTTTTCAAAACTTAGCGAAAATTGCAAGAGAATTAGATTATGAATTGGTGATGGTAACCAATCAGGACGGTTTGGGAACAGAAAGTTTTCCTTATGAAGATTTTAATAAACCTCAGGAAAAGATGATAAAGTCTTTTGAAAATGAAGGCATATTTTTCGATGATATTTTAATTGACAAAAGCTTTGAGCATGAAAATTTAAATACAAGAAAACCGCAAACCGGAATGCTGGGAAAATATATCTACGGGAACTATGATCTTAAAAATTCTTATGTTATTGGTGACAGAATTACCGATATTCAGTTGGCTAAAAATTTAGGAACAAAAGCAATATTTATCAGTGATCAGGAAAATGAAGAAGCAGATCTCACAACAAAAAGCTGGAGCAAAATTTACCAATTTTTAAAGCAGATCCCAAGAAAAGCCAAGGTTTACAGAAAAACCAATGAAACAGAAATTGAAGTAGTAATAAATCTTGATGGCAGCGGAAATTCTGAGATTTCAACAGGATTACATTTCTTCGATCACATGCTTGAGCAGATTTCAAAACACGGAAATTTGGATTTAAAAATTGAAGTAAACGGTGATTTACAGGTAGATGAGCATCACACAATAGAAGATACCGCAATTGTGCTTGGAGAAGCTGTTTTACAGGCTTTAGGTAAGAAAAAAGGCATTGAAAGATATGGTTTTCTGCTTCCGATGGATGACTGTCTTTCTCAGGTTGCCATAGATTTTGGCGGAAGACCGTGGTTGGTTTGGGATATTGAATTTAAAAGAGAAAAAATTGGAGATGTACCTTCGGAAATGTTTTTTCACTTTTTTAAATCATTTACAGATTCTTCAAAATCAAATTTGAATATTAAATCTGAGGGAAATAATGAGCACCACAAAATAGAATCTATCTTTAAGGCGTTTGCAAAAGCGATAAAAATGGCGGTGAACCAGACCGACCAAAACTATAATTTACCATCTACAAAAGGAAGTTTATAAAATGATTGCCATTATAAAATACAACGGCGGAAACGTACAGTCTGTTCAAAATGCACTCGACAGATTAAATGCTGAATCTATTGTGACAGATAATTTTGATCTGATACAGAAAGCCGATAAAGTAATTTTTCCGGGAGTGGGAGAAGCTTCTTCTACCATGAAACTGCTGAAAGAAAAAGGTCTGGATCTGTTAATTCCAAAACTCACTCAACCCGTTCTTGGGATTTGCCTCGGAATGCAGTTGATGTGTGGAAATAATGAAGAAGGTGATACAAAGGGAATGAATATTTTTGATACAAATGTGAAAAAATTCCCCTCAAAAAATATTGTTCCTCACATGGGATGGAATACAGTTTCAGAAGCAAAATCACCTTTATTTTCAGATATTTCAGAGGAAAATGATTTTTATTTTGTTCACAGTTATTATTGTGAAATTTCAAAATTTACCACTTCTGTTTGTGATTATATTTTGCCATTCAGCGCGACATTGCAGAAAGATAATTTCTTCGCAACTCAGTTTCACCCTGAAAAATCTGGTAAAATTGGAAACTTATTATTGAAAAACTTTTTGAAACTTTAAAAAATTAAAATGAAAATAATTCCTGCAATCGATATTATCGACGGAAAATGTGTAAGACTTTCAAAAGGGGATTACAACACAAAAAAAATATACAATGAAAATCCTGTAGAAGTTGCCAAAGAATTCGAAAGCTTTGGTGTGCAGTTTCTTCATTTGGTAGATTTGGATGGCGCAAAATCTAAACACATTGTGAACGCAAAAGTTCTTGAAAAAATTTCTAATGAAACTTCATTGAAAATTGATTTTGGAGGCGGATTGAAAACTGAAAAAGATATTGAAATAGCCTTTAATTCAGGAGTAAAGCAAATTACGATTGGAAGTATTGCAGTTCAGGATCCCGAATTTTGCTATAAAATTATTGAGAAATATGGCAGTGAAAAAATAATTCTTGGAGCCGATTGTGAAAACCGGAAAATAAAAACTTCCGGCTGGCTGGAAGAAAGTACAAGAGACATTATTGATTTTATTCTTGAATATCAAGATAATAATATAAAAAATGTTATCTGTACTGATATTTCAAAAGATGGTATGTTGGAAGGTGCTTCTACAGAACTGTATCAGGAAATTTTAGAAAAGACAAAAATTCAGTTAGTTGCAAGTGGCGGAATCTCCTGTATAGAAGATGTTTACACCATGAAAGAAATTGGCTGCTCCGGAACCATTATCGGGAAAGCAATTTATGAGAATAAAATATCATTAAATCAACTTCAAAATTTTATTGAAAATGCTTAAAAAAAGAATTATTCCGTGTCTGGACATCAAAGACGGAACGACTGTGAAAGGAATTAATTTTGAAGGTTTGAGAAATGCCGGAGATCCTGTTGAATTAGCAAAGAAATACGAAAATGAAGGTGCAGATGAACTGGTTTTTCTCGATATTACAGCAACAATTGAAGAACGTAAAACGTTTGTAGAACTGGTGAAAAACATTGCCAAAGAGCTCAGTATTCCTTTTACGGTAGGTGGCGGAATTTCTTCTGTTGAGGATGTGAGAAAATTATTGGAAGCAGGAGCAGATAAAATCAGTATCAATTCTTCAGCAGTTAAAAATCCTCAACTAGTTTCGGATTTAGCAAAACAATTTGGAAGTCAATGTGTTATAGTTGCCATTGATACAAAATTTGTTAATGGAGACGATTGGGTTTTTGTAAAAGGCGGAAGAGAAATCACGACTTTGAAAACTTTAGACTGGGCAAAAGAAGCAGAAAAACTGGGAGCAGGAGAAATACTTTTAACGTCTATGGATGGTGACGGAACCAAAAATGGTTTTGATTTAAGAATTACAAAATTAGTTTCAGATCACATCAATATTCCGGTAATTGCTTCAGGAGGAGCAGGAAATACTGAAGATTTTGAAACTGTTTTCAGTAAGACCAAAGCAACAGGAGCTTTAGCTGCAAGTGTTTTTCATTTTGGGGAAATCAATATCAGCAATTTAAAAGAAGATTTAAAATTTAATAAAATTACAGTAAGATGATCGTAGATTTTGATAAAACTAATGGTTTAGTACCCGTTATTATTCAGGACGACAGAACGTTGCAGGTTTTAATGTTGGGTTATATGAACGAAGAAGCATTTGAAAAAACAAAAACCGAAAATGTAGTTACTTTTTTCAGCCGTTCAAAAAACAGACTGTGGACAAAAGGAGAAGAATCCGGAAACTTTCTGACTGTAAAAAACATCAGTATAGATTGCGATCAGGATACGATTCTGATCAGAGTAATTCCTAAACATATTGTCTGTCACACCGGAAGTTTCAGTTGCTTTGGAGAAAAGGAAACGAAAGGTTTTTTGTATGAACTGGAAGAAAAAGTAGGACAGCGTATTGACAACAAAATTACGGAATCTTATACTTATTCGTTATATCAGAGAGGAATCAATAAAGTCGCTCAAAAAGTAGGAGAGGAGGCTGTAGAACTGGTGATTGAAGCAAAAGATGATAATGCAGATTTATTCAAGAATGAAGCAGCAGATCTTCTGTATCATTTCTTGATTTTGCTGAAGGCTAAAAACTTTTCGCTTAATGAAATTGAAGCAATTCTTTTAGACCGTAATAAATAAAAAAACCTGCGAAATGCAGGTTTTAAAATATTATTTAATCATAACTTTTCTTACGACTGTATGTTTATCGGTTATAATCTTTCCTAGATAAACACCTTTACTAATTCCAGAGACATTGATTTTGGTTTGATTTTCTGTTTTTAAGAAAGAATGACCAAGTAAATCTATCAGTTCAAATGAAAAGGTTTTTGGGTTTTTAGGCAGTTTTATATTCAGAAAATCTTTGGCAGGATTTGGATAGATTGTTGCCTCTTCCCATTCGTTTACGGTGTTTTCTTCTGTACTTAAAATAGAAGTTGTAGCAACTGCAAAGTGCTGAAGTGCTCCTACAGAAGCTTTCCCAACATTATAAATATATACCGGATCTGTATTGGCAAATGTATCATTTGATGTATGAGGGTAATTACTTCTTATTTTCTCGAAATAACCGGTAATAACTTCTCCTTTTAATTCAAACGGAACATAATCTGTATTTTCTGCTGTATCAATATCTGTTAAAAGTGGTGAGTAAAGCCCCGTAAGAGTAACCAATTCTTGTGTTGCAGCAACAGAAGCTGCTGTATTGTTAGGGTTTCCTCCCATATCTTCATCACAATAAATGGTGTTGTTATTGTTCCCAACTTTTCCACCAACCTGGTCAAGATTAAAGACCAGCTTTATATCTAAAACACGATTAGTTCCCTGATAAGCAACTGTATTTGCATAATGTGTACTTCCTCTTAAGCCCTGTTCTTCTCCCGAAAAATGAATAAATTTAATAGAATATTCAGTGGGAATATCTTTCAAAATTCTTGCAGCTTCTAGAATAATTGAAGTTCCGCTTCCGTTATCATTTACTCCCGGTCCGTTGATACTATCAAAATGTCCACAAATTATTACAAATTTATTTGGATAAACCGTTCCTGTTTTTGTGATGACTAAATTTTTAGAATTAATAGTATTGCTTCCTGAAGTATAAGAAAACGGATCTTCAACAATTTGACTTGCAGAATAACCGTAAGAAAGATATTTATTCTTGATCCAGTTCAGTGCATTTGCGTTGTTTGTAGAACCTGTAGTCTTGATTCCGAAATTGGAAAACTCCTGTAAGTTCGTAGTAATATTAGTTTGTGAAACCTGATTTGCTCTGTTTTGATAAGCCTGAATAAAGCTTTGAGAATTAAAACTTTGCAACCCAAAAGATAAAACAATAAGACTTAAAATTTTTTTCATTCTTTAAAATTTAAAAAGTAGATGATTCCAAAAAAAAAATCATTATTTAATAATCAATTATTTATTTCTCAATAACAATTTTTCTCGTTATGTTTTCGTCATTTGCTTTTATTGAGCAGAGATAAACTCCGTTTTGCAAATCTGAAGTATTGATTTCCGTTTCATTTTCTTTTGCTAAAACTAATTTTCCGCTCATATCAGAAATCTCAACTTTAAAATCTTTTATATGACCGGGTAATTCTAATTTTACACTATTTTTAGCAGGATTAGGATAAATTTTAACCGATTCAAGTTGATTATTATTCGTCTCAGATACGCCTAATAAACTAGTAGATGCAACTGCAAAATGCTGCAATGCTCCAAGTGCCGCTTTTCCGACATTAAAAACATAGGTAGGATCTACATTTGCAAAGGTGTCATTCACCGTATGTTCGTTGTAACTTCTTACATTTTCATAAAATCCTGTAATAATATCACCTTTACCTTCAAATGGCATATAATCTGAAGCGTATGCATTTGACATTACAGATTGAAGAGGAGAGTACAATGTGGTACAAGTCGCAAGCTGCTGTGTAAATGCTAAAGATGGAGCATTATTGGCAGTTTGTCCGCTTTGGTCACTCTCACATTTTATGGCGTTGTTTGTATTTCCCAATTTTCCACCAACCTGATCGATATTGAAAACAACTTTTAAATTTAATTGTCGTATGTTGTTCTGAAAAACCACATTATTCACATAATGTGTACTTCCTACCAAGCCTTGTTCTTCACCAGAAAAGTGAATAAATTTTATAGAATATTCTGTAGGAACATCTTTTAAAATTCTTGCCGCTTCAAGAAGAATAGCAGTTCCGCTTCCGTTGTCACTTACACCGGGTCCTACAATGGTATCATAATGCCCGCAAATAATTACATAAATATTAGGATAAACCGTACCTGTTTTGGTGATTATCAGATTCTTCGAAGTCGTGCTTCCAGATGTAAAAGTATCTTCTGTAATCTGGCTTGCTGTGTAACCATATGATTGATATTTTGCTTTAAGCCAATTTAGTGTATTCGTATTTGCAGCAGATCCTGTAGTTTTTATACCTAAATTTGAAAAATCCTGCAAATTTGCTGTGATGTTAGTCTCCGTGATTTGATCGACTCTTGATTGGTAAGCCTGAATGAAACTCTGCGCCTGCAAAGCATATACTGAAACTGATAACAGAAGAAAGGTAGTTATTTTTTTCACTTTAAATCTTAATTTATGTATTGAAATAATTTTAAACAAATGTAGAAAAAAATAAAAAAATCCTAAGCAAAAAACTCAGGATTTTATATTGATAACAAAAAATTTTACATTATTTTACTTGATCTACAACTGCTTTGAAGGCTTCAGGATAGTTCATCGCTAAATCAGCTAAAACTTTTCTGTTTAATTCAATGTTGTTCTTTTTAAGAGCCCCCATAAACTGAGAGTAAGACATTCCGTGTTCTCTAGCTCCTGCGTTGATACGCATGATCCAAAGTGATCTGAAGTTTCTCTTTTTCTCTTTTCTTCCACGGTAAGCATATTGCATTGCTTTTTGTACCGCGTTTTTAGCAACAGTCCAAACGTTCTTTCTTCTACCGAAAAAACCTTTAGCTTGTTTCATTAATTTTTTTCTGCGAGCTCTAGAAGCTACGGCATTTACTGATCTTGGCATAATTTAAATTGTTTTTTTGAAAAGGGCGGTAAACTGTTTCATTACACTTATCTGCACCGTTTCAGGGTTAAAATGTTGAATTGTTATTCTTATAAACCGAAAAATGATTTATAAAAACTACTTAATTGCTAATTGACGTTTAACGCCTTTCTCGTCCACTTTCGCAACGTAAGAAGTAGTAGTAAGATTTCTCTTCTGCTTAGTTTCTTTTTTAGTTAAGATGTGGCTTTTGAAAGCATTTTTTCTTTTAATCTTACCAGTTCCGGTAAGTTTAAAACGCTTCTTAGCACCTGATTTCGTTTTTAATTTTGGCATTGTTTGCTTTTTTATGTTTTTGTTATCAATATCTGTATTGGTCATTCCTAAATCTCTCTAAGAATAATAGTTTGCAAAATTACAAAAAAAATCTGAGATTTATACATTAAAAAACTACAGACTTGATGGTCTGCAGTTCTTATATATTAGTTTTAATTTAAGATTTAAAGAATTCCAATAAATCTTTATTAATTGTTTCTGCTTCTGTTGTAGGCATTCCGTGAGGAAAGCCAGGATATGAAATTAATTTTCCGTTTTTTAATAAAGTGGCAGCAATTTTTCCTGTTGTTTCAAAAGGAACAATCTGATCATCTTCACCATGCAATACCAATACAGGAATATCAGTACTTTTCAGATTTTCGGTAAAATCTGTCTCAGAAAAAGCCTTGATACAATCATAATGCGCTTTTATAGAACCGTTCATTCCCTGTCTCCACCAGTTTCTCTGGATACCTTCAGAAACTTTTACACCTTCTCTATTATAACCGTAGAAAGGGAATGTAAGATCAATGTAAAACTGTTGTCTGTGATTTGCAGTGTTGTTTCTTATGTCATCAAAAACAGACATCGGAACACCATCGGGATTATTTTCGTTCTTAACCATTATCGGAGTAACAGCGCTTATTAAAACAGCTTTGGCCACTCTTCCTTTTCCGTGTCTCGCTACGTAGCGTATTACTTCGCCACCACCTGTAGAATGTCCTACATGAATTACATCTTTCAAATCCAGAGCAGTAACAATCTCATCTACATCAGAAGCATACGTATCCATATCGTGTCCGTAAGGAGTTTGTTCTGATCTGCCGTGACCTCTTCTATCATGAGCAATAACTCTGTAACCCTGTTCTAAGAAAAAAAACATCTGCGCATCCCAATCATCACTGGACAATGGCCATCCATGATGAAAGAAAATCGGTTGACCTTTTCCCCAGTCTTTATAAAAAATTTCTGTTCCGTCTTGTAATTTTAGTGTACTCATTTTAATTTGATTATTTATTATTAATTTTAATAAGTTTTCATTGACTTACTACTAAAAACAAATCTACAATATAAAATTTCCCGGAATCTTAACATAGGGTAAAATAAACTTTTTGTCACAATTATTTAACACAAAAAACCTCAAATTTCTTTGAGGTTATATTTGTTTCAATTCCAAAAAGGAATCTTATGAAATTATTTTGCTGGTTTTTTAGGACTCATCATCATAATCATTCTCTTTCCTTCCAATTTCGGAAGCTGATCTACTTTTCCCACGTGCTCTAGTTCCTGAGCAAGTTTCAGAAGTAAAATTTCTCCCTGATCTTTAAAGATAATTGAACGTCCTTTAAAAAATACGTAGGTCTTCAATTTTGAACCTTCTTCTAAGAACTTTTCCGCATGTTTTTTCTTAAAATCATAATCATGCTCGTCAGTCTGAGGTCCGAAACGGATCTCTTTTACAACCACTTTGATTTGCTTTGCTTTAAGTTCTTTCTGTTTTTTCTTCTGCTCGTATAAAAACTTTTTATAGTCTAATATTCTCGCAATGAAAGGTTCAGCCTTGTCTGAAATCACGACCAAATCTAATTCCTGTTCTTTGGCAATTTGTCTCGCTTTGTCAATCGGGAAAATTCCCGGTTCTACGTTATCGCCCACTAAACGAAGTTCCCGTACACGGATCTTATCGTTTATCATATGTAAGTCCTCCTGTGGTGGACGTCTCTGTGGGCCTCTGTTGTTAAATCTTTGTGCTATCGCTTTATAATTTTATTGGTTAATAACTAATTTTAATGATTAAAAATTTAAGGATTTAGAAATTTATACCCAATGAATAACATAATTTCTAAATAATAAATTTCTTAATTCTTTTATACTTTTGCTTCTTTCTTGAAGTATGCTACGAACTCATCCATACTCATTGCTCCAAGATCTCCTTCTCCACGTCTACGTACAGAAATTGTGCCATCTCTTTCCTCATTTTCTCCTACTACAAGCATGAAAGGGATCTTTTTCAATTCTGCATCACGGATCTTTTTACCCGTCTTTTCGTTTCGCTCGTCAATTAAACCGCTAATATCGTGATTTTCTAAAAATTCTGAAACTTTTTTAGCATAATCTACATATTTTTCACTTATCGGCAATATCGTAAATTGATCCGGACTTAACCATAATGGGAAATCTCCCGCCGTATTTTCTAATAATATGGCAATAAAACGTTCCATAGAACCAAACGGAGCGCGGTGAATCATTACCGGTCTGTGTTTTTCGTTGTCGCTTCCGATGTAAGTAAGATCAAATCTTTCCGGTAAATTATAATCTACCTGAATAGTTCCTAACTGCCATTTTCTGCCTAAAGCATCTTTTACCATGAAATCTAATTTAGGACCATAAAAAGCAGCTTCACCGTATTCAATTACAGTTTTTAAACCTTTTTTCTCGGCAGCTTTAATGATTGCACTTTCAGCTTTTTCCCAATTTTCATCAGAACCAATATATTTTTGCTTGTTTTCAGGATCTCTTAACGAAACCTGAGTTACAAAATCTTCAAATCCTAAAGACTGGAAAACATAAAGCGTTAAATCGATTACCTTTTCAAATTCTTCCAAAAGCTGATCCGGAGTACAGAAAAGGTGAGCATCATCCTGAGTAAACCCGCGAACTCTTGTTAAGCCGTGAAGTTCACCACTTTGCTCATATCTGTAAACAGTTCCAAATTCTGCATATCTTTTAGGCAAATCTCTGTAGCTCCATTGCGAAGTTTTGTAAATCTCACAGTGATGCGGACAGTTCATTGGTTTTAATAAAAATTCTTCTCCTTCGTTTGGAGTTTTTATCGGCTGAAAGCTGTCTTCACCATATTTATCCCAGTGACCAGAAGTTACATACAATTCTTTTGAACCGATATGTGGAGACATTACAAACTCGTAACCTCCTTTTTTCTGAGCAACAGAAAGAAAGTTTTCTAATTTCTTTCTTAAAGCAGTACCTTTTGGTAACCATAGTGGTAAACCAGCGCCTACTTTTTCCGAGAAAGCAAAAATTCCTAATTCTTTTCCTAATTTTCTGTGATCTCTTCTTTTTGCTTCTTCTAATAGCTCAAGATACTCAGTCAGTTCTTTTTGTTTCGGGAAAGAAATACCGTAAACTCTTGTTAATTGAGGGTTTTTCTCATTTCCTCTCCAGTAAGCTCCTGCAGCATTCAAAATCTTTACAGCTTTTACAATTCCTGTGTTTGGAATGTGACCACCACGACAAAGATCTGTAAAGTTATCATGAGTTACAAAAGTGATTTCACCGTCATTAAGATTAGAAATCAATTCTACTTTGTAAGGATTGTCTGCATACGTTTTTAGTGCTTCTTCTTTAGAAACAGGGTATAATGAGAATGTTGACGCTTTTTTAGCATTTTCTAAAACTTTCTTTTCAATTTTCTCAAAATCTTTTTCAGATAAAACTTCGTCACCGAAATCTACATCATAGTAAAACCCACTTTCTATTGCAGGACCGATTGTTAATTGAGCATTCGGATAAAACTCAAGGATTGCCTGCGCCAAAAGGTGAGCAGAAGAATGCCAGAAGGCTTTCTTACCAAGATCATCATTCCAAGTCAAAAGCTGTACGGTAGAATCTGTGGTGATAGGCGTGGTAACCTCGACTTGTGTGCCGTTTACTACTGCGGAAATGGTATTTCTAGCCAATCCCTCGCTAATCGATTTTGCCACATCCAAAGGAGTAACTTCTCCTTCAAATTCTCTGACGCTATTGTCCGGAAGTGTAATTTTTATCATTGTTTACTAAGAAATTTTAAGTTGCAAAAATACGCATTTTTTTATAATTCAATATTATATTTAAACTATATTTGAGTACGAAAAAACTTAGACTTAATAAAATTCTTTAGCAATAAAGCTATATTTTGTAATGACGAAAAGAAATATTGACCTTCACTGTGACTTATTGGTGTATCTGATGAATCCAAACTCCCGAATTGATGACAGGGAAATTGGCTGTTCGCTTCCTTTTCTGAAAGAAGGAAATGTGGGGCTTCAAGTGATGGCAATTTTTAGTCCTACCTCAAAGGAGAGTACTCATTTTGGAAAACAACAAAGCAAGATTTTTTCTAATCTTATTAAAACAGGAGATTTTCATTTGCTTGATAAACTATCTGATTTAGAAGATAATACTAAAACGTTTGTAATTGCAGCTATCGAGAATGCTTCAGGTTTTTGTGAAGAAGACGAAAAGTTAGAGCAGGGCTTCAAAAATTTAGAAAATATCATTAAAGAAACTCAAAAACTATTGTATATAGGAATGACGCATCATACCGAAAACCGTTTTGGAGGTGGGAATTTTTCTGAAGTGGGGCTAAAAGAAGACGGAAAAGTATTATTGGATTATCTCGCAGACAAAAATATTGTGATTGATCTTGCTCATACAAGCGACGCACTCGCTTTTGGAATTCTAAATTATATAGATCAAAAAAATTATAGAATTCCTGTTTTTACCAGTCATTCTAATTTTAGAAATGTTTGTAATCACAAAAGAAATCTTCCTGATGAATTGGTAAAAGAAATTATATATAGAAAAGGTCTCATCGGAATTAATTTTGTAAAAGATTTTATTGGAAATGACAGCTCTGAAAACCTATACAAGCATATAAAATACGGGATGGAAAATGGAGCAGAAAATCATCTGGTTTATGGAGGAGATTTTTTCTTTGATAAGAGTCACCCAGACAAATCTCGTTATCCTTTTTTCTTTGATGAATATAACAATTCTACAGCTTATAATTTTATTAATAAAAGACTTTCAGAAGATTTTTCACCTGAAGTAATGAGAAAAATAAGTCACCAAAATGCTGAGAATTTTTTAATAAGTTTGGGCTATTAAATAAAAATACTAAGCTTTCACTTAGTATTATCTGTTTTTCCGGATTTGTTTTCTGAAGATTTTTTCACATCTTCTTTGTCTACATCTGAAGGATTTTGCTTTTCTGATGATGCAGGAATATCACGAAAATCTTCATTTTGCTTTTTAGTTTCTGCAGAATTTGCAGGCTCTTTCTTGTTTTCGTCTTTAGAATCCATAGTTTTTACTTTTTAAAGTTTAATAATACCTAGTTGTCCGGTTTCATCTTCTATAGTATAATTCAAAGCCTTTGCCAAAACGAAAATATTATTAAGATTTTCCATTAATTGCTGTTTTCCTTCGTTTTTCAGTTTATTCTGATCGATAGATTTTATAGCAGTCTGCTTAGCTTTTTGCTGAACGTTTTTAATGTCTTTCTCAGATATTCTGTTCAAAAAAGAATCGTCCATTGACTGTATTTCTACGCTTGGCGTGATTCTGATATCGGGATTTGGTAATTCTGTAATGATTAATCTTTTGTTGACAGAATCTACTTCCATCTTCATTTTATTGAGGTCGTAAGAAACCTGTGCGTTTGTTTTGGTGTAAGTGATAATACTGTTGCTCGTCATTTCTCTGCCGAAAAACTCATATCCCATTTTGGTTTTCTGCATTGAAGAAATATCCTGCTCCAAAACTACCATCTTATTCATCTTAGAAATCTGATTGGTAAGGATATAATAATCTGATTTTTCGGTTTTTTCACTGATACTAAAACACGATCTAAAACTGAAAAACAGAATCAGCATCAAAATAATTCCGGCAACAAACGGAATAACAAGTTTTAAATTTCTCAATTTTCTTTTTTAAATATTTCTTTGATGACCGACTTGTCATCTTTCTTTAAAATTTCAACAAGATCTCTTTCTATATATCCTGTCGTCGGCATTTCGATAATTCGTCCAATTTCCTTGCCAAATTTTTCTACGATAATGGTAGGAACTTTTTGAACGTTGTATTTCGATTCATCGCCTGCAGGAGATTCCTTTTTACGATTTACTGCAATAATGGTCAATCTGCTGTCAGGAAATTTCACTTCTTCTAAAATCTTCATCAATCTTGGAAAATCTCTGTGGCTGTCTTCGCACCAAGTTCCCATAAAAACAATAAGATTATAAGAATTGATTTTATTTTTTTTTAATTCTCCAACTGCTTTTTGATCTAAAGAATATTCGTTAAATTCTTTGGTGTACCATTCTGAATAAGGCTCTTTCAGAAACTGGTCTTTCAATTGATTCCCTAAAAGCATTTTACCGTCATTTGTTGTCTCAACTTCTCGGTTTACGACTACTTTCTGAGCGTTAAAATTTTGAGTTGCTAATGCTAAAATTGAAGCAGCAAGTATTTTGGTAATATTTTTTTTCATTTTAGTTTTCTATAATTGTTTTTAAATCTGCAGGTGAGTAGTATTTGTTTTTCAATACTTTGTGATCCGCCTGTCTGTAAACATTGAATTTTTCACCAGACTTTTCGTAGAAAGATTCTACTTCTTTTTCTTTGTAAAATTCTACTGTTTCTTTTGCCTGTTCTTCATTATCGCAAGCTTTAGACATATTTGATCTCTGAACTTCGTTGAATAATTCTACAAATTTATTTCCTAACCCAAACTCTAAAACAGCACCACTTAACACATATTGCAAATCGCACAATGCATCAGCAATTTCTATTAAATTTTTATCTTCAATTGCCTGTTTCAGTTCATTTAATTCTTCCTGTAAAAGTTCTACTCTAAGATTGCATCTCTCCGGAGAAGGTATTTGCGGAGATTCTAAAATAGGAGCTTTAAAGGTGGTGTGGAATTCTGCTACTTGGTTCAGGCTGTCAATTTTATCCATGAATATATTTAAATTTAATACAAAGATAGTGATTTTGATAAATTATTGTAAAAGTTAGATGTTAGATGTTAGATGTTAGATGTTAGATGTTAGATGTTAGATGTTAGATGTTAGATGCAAAATTACAGATTACTGTTATGCATAAAAAAAGACTGCCATTTTCAGGCAGCCTCTTTCAAAGTTTAATTTTTTCAATGGTTACTTTTTGATAAATCTTTTTGAGGTTTCTCCAATCTGGATCGTGTATGCTCCTGCTGTAAGCTGGCTTACATTCACTGTGCCTCTTTCAATTTTTCCTGAGTTAATTAGTTTTCCACCCATATCGAAGATTTTGTAATCTTCTACAGTCGTATTTGAAATATTTAATAGATCTCTTACAGGATTTGGATATAATTTAATATCTGTCATTAAATTGTTGATATTAAAATCTTCTCCTCTTGCTGATGAAAGAATGTTTAAAGTATAATCTTCAACCTGTCCGTAAGTATAAGAACCACAAGAAGATGAAGGAATAGAGTTGTACTGCATCATTACTCTCATTCTGGTTGATCCAAGAGAAGCTGTAGCCGGAATTGTAATTGATCCAGTTACAGGAGTTGTTTGAGAGCCAGCTCTCGTCCAAGCCAATTCACCACTGTCGGTAAAATCACCATCTCTATTATAATCAATGTAAACTGCATACGCTTCATTGTATTTAGTTGATGTCCAAACCGGTGTTATAGAAATTGTATTTGCAGTACCGCGAGTAACATTTGTAGAAATAGAAGTGAAGTTTTCGTAACCAGCAGTTCCTGTTGAAGTATTGTTAATACTACCAAATGTCACGTTTCCAATTCTTTCGTCCGCCGTATTCGTTGCAGTTGCTGTACAATAAGTAACGGTACTTCCTGCAAGAGTAGTCACTGTTGCTGTATTGCTTGCTATAGAAATATTTCCTGCCGCATCTTTAGCTCTAACGGTAAAACTATATGTTGTAGACGGTGATAAACTGTTAACTGTGTATGTTGTAGAAGCAGTAGAACCAATTAATGACGCTCCCTGATAAACATCATAACCTGTAACACCTACCGCATCTGTTGCACCGCTCCAGGAAAGATTCGTGCTTGTAGAAGTTGTTCCGGAAGCAGAAAGAGTAGGAGCTGTAGGAGCTACTGTATCTGTACTTCCTGATCCTGCGTTTACAGAAATATTGGCATTATTCACATCAAAGAAAATATGATTACTTCCTTTTACCATAATTCTACCAGTAGTTGTAGTTACGTTTGGAATCGTTACTGCCTGAGAACCGTCATTTGGAGTTCCTGACAATAATGTAGTCCATGTATTCCCATTATCTGTAGACCAAAGAATGTCTACATTTGCAGCATTTACACCATTTGCAGTAGTTCCTGCCACATTCCATGTAACATTTTGGGAAGTTCCTCCTGTATATGTTGTCGCTGTATTTTGAGAACTTACAGAGAAAGGCCCTGCAGTTCCGTTTACTGTGATTACAGCATCGTCAGAATTATTTCCTGAACCTCCGGCTCTGTTATCACGAACCGTAAATCTGAAGTTATAGGTTCTTGCAACATTTGACAAAGCTTCCACTGTGATTTCCGAACCAGCAGTAGTGGTTGCTCCCGTTAAAACCGAAGCCATTCTTGGAAAATATCTTACAGGAGTCGTTGTTGGCGTCCAAGATCTAAAAGTTGGTCCTGTTGCTTTAGTTGCACTTGCTGCAGAACTTGCTCCAGTTTGAGAAGATGAAGCATTGTTGATCTGTTCCCAGATGTATGTTAAAGAATCTCCGTTAGCATCAGTTCCTGAACCGGTTAACATGAACGGAGTTCCTTTTGGAATTGTAAAGTCTAAACCTGCATTTGCCGTTGGAATTGAATTTCCTGTTGAAGTACTTGTAGGACAAGTTTTAGCTTTAATATTATCTGTAATCTGTTGAATACTTATGGCATGGAAGAAAGAATCTGAATGTGGCTGAATATCCTGAGCGGTAATTCCTGCATATCCCATAATGGTAGATCCTGAACCAGGCTCCATATTTACACCTGTTCCTTCATTAGCGTGTGAAAATGTATGATTCCCTCCGAATTGATGTCCCAATTCATGCGCAACATAATCGATATCGAAATTATCTCCTGAAGGAATTCCGTCTGATGGAGATGTATAGCCGCTACCTTTTGAACCATTTACGCAAACACAGCCAATACAACCCGCATTTCCACCACCTCCGGAAGCTCCGAATAAATGACCTACATCATAATTTGCTTCACCGATAACTGAAGTTAACGTTGACTGAAGCTGAGAATTCCAGTTGCTCATTTGAGCAGCAGCAGAATAAGGATCTGTAGATGCACTTGTATAAATTACAGCATCATTATTCGCAATTAAAACCATTCTTGCTGCAAAATCTTTTTCAAAAACACCATTTATACGAGTCATCGTATTGTTCATTGCAGCTAAAGCAAGTGCTTTTGTTCCTCCGAAATAAGCAGTATATTCACCCGTGCTGGAAAGCGCAAGACGGAAGGTTCTCAGTTTAGCATCATCGGCATTAGGTCTTGCTGCAAGATTACTGACGTTAGAAATACCTTTTTGTGCAACATCGATTACTGTACATTCAAAGTTATTGAGATCATCTTTTTTATCAGACTTTTTGTAAACAACATAAGAAGAGAGATCTTTTGTGTAAGGCTCAATAAAAACAGCAGATTTATCTCCATAAATTTCCATTGAAGATAATCCTAAAGGTGAAATACTGAAATAAACTGTAGAATTTGAATCTGTAAGACCTTCACCTACATAAGATTTGATATCCGGATATTTTGCAGCTAACTGAGGATCAAAGTTAGAGTTTTCTCTAATTTTAAAATTCTCCATTTTCCCATCAGAATTGGGGAACGAGATAATAACTTCAGATTTTTCTCCTAATGCCAATCTTTTTGGAGCTTTGGCTAGAGCATTCTTTAATCCGTTAATATCAAGCTGATATATTTTGGGATTAAGAATATTTGTTTTGTTTTCTAAAATCTCTGAATTTGATTTTTTTGAAGTTTCAGACCAGAGTCTATCTGTCTGAGCGAATGAAATGCCGGAAATGAGCATTCCAACGAATAATAGTTGTTTTTTCATAAAATTTTAATAATTTGATTATGGAATATCAAAGCTAATAAAAATAATATTACGAAAAACAAATTTTTTTAAGAAAATTTTCGACAATGACTTTAAATAATTATGCAATGCATTAAATATGCCGTAATTCTTTCTATAAAATAAAATTAGCACTCACAATTTGTGAATGCTAATTTATCTGTTGATGATATTATATTTCTTATTTAAAATTTATCATCGGCTGTAGGTCCATACAATCCCGGAACTTTATTTCCTGTAGATCTTAAATAAACAACCAATTCACCTCTGTGATGATACAGATGATTATACAGAAAAGAACGAATAACCTGAATTTTCGGCATAGGAGGGAAGATTGAATTTCCATTGGTCTCCATTTTCCATTCGTTAAAATAAGAGCCTTCGTCTGAAATTTCTATTGCTTGTTGAGCTTTAGAAACATTTTCCTCAAATTTAGCCACAATATTTTCTGCTTTAGAAATATCACCTTTATCATATACGTATGTTCCCATATCGAAAACATCCTGATTAAAAGTATATTCAAACCAATTATAGACTTCTGCAATATGAGAAGCTAACTGAGCCGTTGCCCAGTTTACTTCAGAAGGTTTAAAGTCTAAAGCACTATCCGGAATTGCTTTTAAAAGTTTTCGGGTATTTTCTGCTTCATGCAGAAATTCGCCTAATAATGTCTGTTTAATCATCTTTTTATGTGTTTTTAAATAACTTATTGTGTAATATCTCTTCCAATTACCAGTCTCTGGATTTCTGAAGTTCCTTCACCTATTGTACAAAGTTTTGAATCTCTGTAGTATTTTTCAGCAGGGAAGTCTTTTGTATAACCATAACCTCCGAAAATCTGTACAGCATTGTTTGCTATTCTTACGCAAGCTTCAGAAGCATACAATTTTGCCATTGCACCTTCTTTAGTCATTTTCTGTTTAGCATTCTTTAATGTTGAAGCTCTTTGGATCAGAAGCTCTGCAGCATCAATTTCTGTTGCCATATCTGCAAGCATAAAATTAATTGCCTGAAAAGATGAAATTGATTTCCCGAACTGATGTCTTTCTTTAGCGTATTTCAAAGCTGCTTTATAAGCTCCTCTGGCAATACCTAAACTTAGAGCAGCAATAGAAATTCTACCACCATCTAAAATTTTCATAGCCTGCTTGAAACCTTCTCCCACTTCTCCCAAACGGTGAGAATCTGGTACACGAACGTTATCAAAGATAAGTTCTGCAGTTTCGGAAGCACGCATACCTAATTTATTTTCTTTTTTACCAGAAGTAAAACCTGCCATTCCTTTTTCAAGTACGAAAGCCGTAGAATTGTTTTTTGCACCTACTTCACCGGTTCTTGTCATTACAACAGCAATATCTCCTGAAATTGCATGAGTGATGAAGTTTTTAGCTCCGTTAATTACCCATTCGTCACCATCTTTTACTGCAGTTGTAGACATTCCTCCAGAATCAGATCCTGTATTATGCTCAGTTAATCCCCATGCTCCGATTACTTTTCCGGTAGCTAACTGAGGAAGCCATTTGTTTCTCTGCTCTTCGTTTCCAAATTCATAAATATGATTGGTACACAATGAATTGTGAGCTGCTACAGAAAGTCCGATAGAAGGATCTACCTGAGAAATCTCATCCAAAATGGTCACATACTCATGATAACCCAAACCAGAACCACCATATTGTTCAGGGATTACGATTCCCATAAAACCCATATCTCCTAATTGGTGAAAAAGTTCTTTAGGAAAGGTTTGGCTTTCGTCCCACTCCATAATATTTGGCCTGATATTTTTCTCAGCAAATTCTTTTGCTGTTTCAGCTATCATTTTAATGTTGTTGATAGTTTCTGTATTCATATTAGATAATAGTTAGTTCCCAAAGATACTTAAATTGCGTAAAATCTAAAAAAAAATTGATTAAGTATAAAAACATTTATGTAAAGTTTTATCTATCAATTTTTTATATTATTAAATTTAACATAACATTAATTAAGATATTGTATTTCTAATGGTATAAAATTCATAATTTAGCCATCCAATTTTTAAAGAATGAAAAAACTTCTACTTCCTATTTTATTCATTTCCATATTTGCTTCTGCGCAAATTCCTGCAGGATATTATGACGGAACAGCGGGACTTTCCGGTTATGCATTGAAGTCTAAAATTCACGATATTATTTCTGAAAAAAATATCAACTGGCATTATGGTGATCTTACGAATTACTATAATCAGACAGATCTGGATAAATATTATGATCATAGTGCTTCAAATACAACAATTCTTCTGGATATGTATTCTGAAATACCTACAGGTCCGGATTCTTATGAATATACGACTGCAAATATTATCGGCAGTGCATCGGCAGAAGGACAAGGCTGGAACAGAGAACACATGATGCCTCAAAGCACTTTTTACAGCAATTATCCTATGTATTCCGATTTGTTTTATGTAGTTCCTACAGATGCAAGAATCAATCAGTTAAGAAGCAATTATCCTTACGGAGTTGCGGGTACAACTACTTTTTATACCTTCACCAATACATCAAGAATCGGAAACAGTGTAATTCCTGGGTCGTCTTACACTGGTCGTGTTTATGAACCCATTAATGAATTTAAAGGAGACGTTGCGAGAAGTTTACTTTATTTTGCAGTGAGATATGAAGGGAAATTAGGAACTTTCAACTTTAACAACAATACAAATCCTGCTTCAGACACCAATCCTTTGGATGGAACCGAAGAACGAGCTTTTGATCCCGCTTATCTTACAATGCTTCTTCAATGGCATAATCAGGATCCTGTTTCTCAGAAAGAAATCGATCGAAATAATGCTGTTTATGCAATTCAGAAAAACAGAAATCCTTTTATAGATAATCCTTCTTGGGTTACTGCAATTTGGGGACAAACTCCAGACGCAGTTGCGCCACAAACTCCTGCAAATTTAATGGTAACACAAAACAGTGCGTATTTCACGACTTTAAGCTGGTCACCGAGTACAAGTACAGATGTTATCGGATATAAAATTTATCAAAACGGAACATTAGTCGCTTCCACAAAAGGAACTTCTGTAAGTGTTGATCATTTGACGCCTTCTACAGCTTATCAGTTTACGGTAAAAGCTTACGATAATGGATATTTAACATCTTCTGACAGCAATATTGTAAACATTACAACTTTAGCGACAGATGTTTATGCAAAAGATTTAATGGTTACAAAATATCTTGAAGGAACTGCAAATAACAAAGCCATTGAGATCACCAACAAAACAGGTCATTCTGTAAATTTAAGTGATTACAGATTGTCTATTCAATTTTTCAGTGGAACCAATTATTATTTTGTAGATCCTTATGAGTTGGAAGGTACGGTTCAGAATAATGAAACCTTTGTTATCTTAAATCCTGCTGCTAATTTTTCGTGTTATACCATCAATCAGGCGAAATTTGTAACGGCAGCTCCACAAATGACGTTTTCGGGAAGCAATTATATAGAACTACGATACAAATCTTCAACAGTTGACGGAATAGGAGTAAGCGGACAATCTAATACTTCAACATTAGCAAACGTTTCTCTGTACAGAAAAAACTCCGTAACCCAGCCAACAACTGCATTCAATATTTCAGAATGGGATTCTTATGCAAATGATTATTGCCAGAATTTGGGAACACTTTCTTCTTCAGATATTATTTTGGCAGATAAGGATTTTAAAATTTATCCAAATCCTGTAAATGAATCAATTTATGTAAAAGGAAATATAAGCAATATTAAAACTGCCGAGATTATAGATCTATCAGGAAAGATGATCTATTCAGAAAAAAATCCTTTTAAAAATAAAGAAAATATTTCCGTTCAACAATTATCAACAGGAAACTATTTGTTAAAGTTAGACGATAAAATTTATCCTTTTATGAAAAAATAGAAAATAATTTTCTCCAAAATTGATATAAGCAGATTCACTAATAATCAATATCTATAAGTGTATCTGCTTATATTTTTTATTTATAAGTAATTATGCTTATATTTGCAAAATGATAGCGGTACTTACCGGAGATATTATAAATTCACAACACGCGGAAACAGAAGTTTGGATTACCAAGCTTAAAAATCTTCTCGAACAATGGGGAAGCGCACCTCAAACATGGGAAATCTACAGAGGCGACGAATTTCAGTTCAAATGTAATATCGATGAAGTTTTCTGGCGTTTCTTAGCTATAAAATCCCTCATCAAAAGTCAGGAAAATTTAGATGTAAGAATTGCTATTGGCATTGGTGAAGAAAATTTTTCATCAGAAAAAATAACAGAATCTAATGGGACAGCTTATGTGAATTCAGGAAGATTGCTGAATGATCTTAAGAATGACGGTCACACTGTTGCGATTAAAACATCTAATGATTCTGTTGACAGAGACCTAAATATCTTGTTAAAATGGTCATCAAAAGATTTTGACAACTGGACAATGGCGACTTCAGAAATCATTCACGAAATGATTATGAATAACGATATTACGCAGGAAGATCTAGCGAAAAAATTTGCTATTTCACAATCTTCCATCAGCCAGAGACTAAAGCGCGCAAACTACGATCTTATTATAGAAACCAACCAGTATTTTAAAAAGAAAATCTCAGAACTTTAAACTATGATCTTTACAAAACTCATATTGGCACATCTACTCGGAGATTTTATTCTTCAGCCAAATTCTTGGGTTTCAGATAAAGAAAACAGAAAACTGAAAAGCAAATATTTGTACATTCATGTTCTGATTCACACCGTTTTAAGCTTTACTTTCCTTTGGGATATTCAGCTTTGGTGGGTTACTGTGTTAGTTGGTGTTTCGCACTTTATGATTGATGTTTCAAAACTTTATTTTCAAAATATTAAGACTAAAAAAAGTTGGTTTTTTGGTGATCAGCTTTTGCACATTGCAGTAATTACTGTAATTTCTTTTTATTTTAATGAATTTAATTTTGAATTTTTAAACAATCAGAGTATCTTAAAAATCGTAATGGCAGCTTTGTTTTTAACAAGTCCCACATCGATTATCATCAAAACTTTACTGTCATCATGGACTCCCGTTGCAGAAGCACAAAGTAATATACAAACCGAATCTTTATCCAGTGCCGGAAAATATATCGGAATTTTAGAACGTCTCCTGGTTTTTACTTTTATTATGGTCAATCATTGGGAAGGTGTTGGTTTTATGGTTGCTGCAAAATCTGTTTTCAGATTCAGCGATTTGGCACAGGCAAAGCAAAGAAAACTGACAGAGTATGTACTCATCGGTACACTTCTGAGTTTCGGAATGGCAGTTTTAACAGCAATTTTAATTAAGTAAAAAATAAATATAAATCTAACTAATAAGACATTCAGAAAAATGGAAAAGAAAGAAATGTTGTACGAAGGTAAAGCAAAACAGGTATTTGCTACCGATAATCCGGATCAGGTAGTAGTGCGTTTCAAAGACGATGCTACTGCATTTAATGCTCAGAAAAGAGGATCGGTTGATTTGAAAGGTGAAATGAATAATGCCATCACCACTCTTATTTTTGAATATTTAAATGAAAAAGGGATTAAAACTCATTTCATTAAGCAATTGGACGAAAGAGAGCAATTGGTAAAAAAAGTATCTATTATTCCTTTAGAAATGGTGGTAAGAAACTATTCTGCGGGAAGTATGGCTCAAAGATTAGGAGTGGAAGAAGGAATTAAATCTCCGGTAACGATTTTCGATATCTGCTACAAAAAAGACGAATTGGGAGATCCGCTAATTAACGATCACCATGCAGTTTTCTTAGGTGCAGCTACGTATGAAGAGCTTGAAGAAATGTATAAATTAACTTCAGAAATCAACCAGATTTTAATTGATCTTTTCGATAAAATGAACATCATTCTTGTTGATTTCAAAATCGAATTAGGAAAAACTTCTGATGGTGAAATTATACTTGCAGACGAAATTTCTCCGGATACATGCAGACTTTGGGATAAAGATACGATGAAGAAACTAGATAAGGACAGATTCAGAAGAGATCTTGGTGAAGTTACTGAGGCTTACATTGAGATCTACAATAGATTGAAAAATTTACTTGGTAAGTAAATTTTTAGATGTTAGAAGTTAGATATTAGAAGTTAGTATGAAGTCGCACCGAATAGAAGATCTTAAAGTTTGGAGTAAATCGATGACTTTGGTAAAAGAAGTTTATTTGGTTACTGCCGAATTACCAAATGAAGAAAAATTTGGTTTATTGTCTCAAATCAGAAGATGTGCAGTTTCAATACCTTCAAATATTGCAGAAGGAGCAGGAAGAAATAATAAAAATGAATTTTATCAATTTCTGGGAATTGCGTTTGGTTCTACTTACGAATTACAAACTCAGTTGCAGTTATTAATAGATTTAAATTTTATTTCTGAAAATAAAGTAGTTCCTTTAAAAGCACTTTTAGCTGAGATACAGAAAATGATTTATTCATTGAAGACAAGTTTAAAATTATAATTGAAGTTAACTTAGACTAATTTCTAACATCTAATATCTAACTTCTAACTTAGAAAAAATAGAAATGAAAAGTTTAGACATTCATAAAAGTGAATATTTAAAACAGTTTGAAAACCAAACCTACGGAAGAAATCTTTTCAGAACGCAGGAAGAAGAAAGACTGGATGCTCCGAATGAGGAGTGTGGTATCTTCGGGATGTATTCTGATAATGATCTTGATACATTTTCTCTTTCGCAGTTCGGGCTTTTTGCATTACAGCACAGAGGTCAGGAAGCTTGCGGTATTTCCGTTCTTAAAAATGGGAAGATCAGCAATATGAAAGATGAAGGTTTGGTTTTGGATGTTTATAAAGAGATCCCTGATCCTGAAACTTTTATGGGAAATTCTGCAATCGGACACACCCGTTACACTACTGCAGGAGATAAAAAGAAATATAATTTCCAGCCGTTTTTTGCTAAAAACGAGTACGATCAGATCATACTTTCGATTGCTCACAATGGTAATTTAACCAATGCAAGAGAATTAAAAACAGAATTGGAAGCTGAAGGTGTAGTTTTCAGAGCGACTTCAGATTCTGAGGTTATTTTAAGATTGATTCAAAAAAATCTTGATCTTGGACTTCGTGGAGCAATTAAAGCAACCATGGAAAGAATTGAAGGTGCCTATTCTGTGGTCGGAATGACGAGAAATAAATTTTTCGCATTCAGAGATTTCAACGGAATCCGTCCTTTGGTTTTAGGAGCAATTAATGAAAATTCTTATGTTGTGGCTTCAGAATCTGTGGCTTTAGATGCAGTGGGAGCGCAATATGTTCGCGATATTTTACCTGGTGAAATTATTTATACCAACGAAAATGAACCGGGAAAACTAAACTCTTACATGGTAGATGAAGCAAAAGGTAAACAGAGAATTTGCTCTTTTGAATACATTTATTTTGCGAGACCAGATTCTACATTAGAGAACATCAATGTTTATGAAATTAGAGAAAAATCTGGTGAGAAAATATGGGAACAGGCTCCTGTAGAAGCAGACATCGTAATCGGAGTTCCTGATTCCGGAGTTCCTGCTGCAATTGGTTTTTCTAAAGCTTCGGGAATTCCTTTCCGTCCTGTATTAATTAAAAACAGATACATCGGAAGAAGTTTCATAGTACCGACTCAGGAAATGAGAGAAAGAGTAGTGAACCTGAAACTGAACCCTATCATTTCAGAAATAAAAGGTAAAAGAGTCGTAATTATTGACGATTCAATCGTCCGTGGAACTACTTCTAAAAGACTGGTTAAGATTCTAAAAGAAGCTGGTGTAAAGGAAATTCATTTCAGAAGTGTTTCTCCGCCAATTATTGCACCTTGTTATTTAGGAATTGATACTCCTTCAAAAGACGACCTTATTTCTGCAAATATGTCGACCGAAGAATTGAGAGATTATCTGGGAGTAGATTCTTTAGAATTCTTAAGTACAGAAAATTTAAAGATAATTTTAGGTTCTTCTAATCACTGTTTCGGATGTTTTACAGAAGAATATCCTGTTGCAAAAGGTGAGGAAATAGAATTATTCAATTAAGAATAAGATTATAAAATAAGGTAATGTGGTCAAAGATAGTTGGTGTTTTTCACAAAAATAATTCGTAAT
>JAEAMF010000809.1_pt1 | contig 30819 bp, 25 predicted proteins | sample 8958721 | NCBI WGS metagenome assembly JAEAMF01 (sample SAMN16933255, study PRJNA681124) | bioreactor sludge metagenome | isolation source: anaerobic bioreactor treating anionic surfactant - SDBS | place: India: Bengaluru | collected 2019-02-28 | reverse complement strand
TGAGAAACGCTATTTCCTGAGCTTGGAGAGTGTCTAGGGAACCAGGGGCGATTCAAACAGAGTCAACCGGCCCCGTGTATCAGACCGATCAGTTGTCTAGCATTGAATTCGAGAGTCATTGCCACCTCACCCACTGGCACGTCCCATGCCTGAGCCAGCAGCTCAGCCGTTTGGCCTGAGCTCCACGGCATGACTGTGGCACCATTGACCTGGGCGAACGGCCCGTCGCTTTCAGGAACCACGCGATCACGAGGCAGCTTCTTGGCAAGCGCCTTACCAGATGCCGAGTTGAACGCTGCCGGCCCGACGCTGAACCAGCATCCCATATCTGAGGCGGACTTAAGCTCAGCAGCTGTACCCGTAAACCAATGAAGAACTGCTGTACCAAAACCCGGGTGGTCATCGAGAATCGCCAGCACGTCTCTCACGGCCTGGCGCGAGTGAATGCTAAGCACGCGCCCACCGACGCTGGCGCATTGCGCGACCACAGCAGTGAACACTTCACGCTGAGCGTCGAAGCTGTGCTTGAACCGTTTGGAACCATCCAATCCCACCTCACCGACAGCAGATATGTACTTGATCTGCTCAATCAGAGTGTCGAGCTCAGCGTAACGCTCATGGACGATTTCCGGATGCAGTCCCGGCGTAATGAGCACATTTTCATGACCGCCAAGCACTTTGCTGGTGGCGGAAAATGCACGGGGGCTGGTGGTGACCAGCCAGGTGAACATGTTCCTCTCCAACGCTTGCGCGAAGACCTCCCGTGCATTGGGATAGAGGTCGAGATGGCAGTGAAAATCCATCAAAGCAATCCGTCTCCGGTCAAAAGTGCCTCCAGCTCATGGATGCCATTGGTAAGCACAGATCGATACTGAGGTCGTTCAAGAATAGGGGCAAACGCTAGTGATGCTCCCAGGAACCTGTCGATACCCCTATCTCGCGCCGTAAGTACCGCCAATGCTACAGCCATTGGATCATCTGGCCCGCTGGATTTGTCGCTGCCTACCAACCTTGGGAAGACGTAGCGGGTTGCATCGGCCCCCGATGTCCAGGCACCGAAAGCAGCCCTGCGAATCATACAAGGCACGCAGCGACCGCAGTGAGTTCGATTGTACGTACGGAATCGTCCGCAGCTGGTCGTGTCGGACGCTAGCGCTTGTAGGCGCGGCTGATCAAGGCACTCATTCATCATCTGCCCTTTGGTCTTGAACCGGTAGGGCAAGTCCAGTTGCACCGAGACGCCAATACCGTCGAGAACCTGCTGCAGTTTGTTGATGAACAGAGGGTGAGTCGTGCGAGTACTCAGGCTCGATACTCGCCCAGGAACCAGTGGAGGGTTCACGCAAATGAATCCGTTTTCTGGGATGTAAATTGTCGGGCGCGCGGCACCGAGCCTGGACGCGGCCAGCACGGCAAAGGCATAGAACGCCAGTGAACGACCACGCGTCGACGGTTCACGCGGGCCTTTGAAGCTGATTCCATGACTCCACTGATAGTGGGCATCAGCACCACCTAGCAGGGTTGCATAGCGACGCTGGCGTTCAGAGTCCTCGTGAGCCAGCTGAGAAACAAACAGAGGCCGCCGACCCCGGGCCACGAGATCCAGGCCACCGATAAGGCTGTCGAGGCCACCAGATAACAAGGAAACGCAATCTTGATCCTTGGCGGTGAAGCGTCCTTGAGGGGGTGGCAGGCCTGCATCCGTGAAGATCAGAGTCCAATAGTCCCCGGTCAGCACCCTCAGCAGTTGCTCAAGCTCCACCTTCCACGGATCCCATCGCAATGGCTCATGAAGCCCAACACTCAGCTCGATTGTACGAGTCCAGCCATCAGCACTTTTACTGCGCATCGCGCAAAGGTCGGTCGCACAGACGGCCAAGCAGAACTGAACGAAGTCCCAAGCCGCAGGGGTTGGGCGAAACCCTTTGCGCTTCAGGGAACCGTGCCAACTCTTGGCGATGGTACCGACACCCTCACGCCTGGCGCTTCTGAAATAGGTGAAGGCGCGCTCCCCTTCGGCGAGTTGTGCGGGAAGACGAGCAACGCTGGTACAAATGACCTTGATCATTCTGCAAATACCTCCAGCGCGGTCTGCAGCACACGATGCGCAAGGGTCTGGGGATCGATTCTCTGCGCCGCAAGACCTTCCATGATTCGCTGCACCTCTCCGTGAACCCATTGCTTGATGTCATTACGAAACGCCTGGATCTCGACTGGCGAATACTTAAGCTTTTCATAAGTCTGGCCCAGCTGCAGATCCATCCGGTTGCAGACTTCGTTGGCGATCGTGAACCCAATTACCGCCGTGATCTGCTGATCATCAAGCTGAAAAATATCGACATTGGGATCCTGCTCGTACAGCTGCGCTAACGCATCGGCGGCGGCGTTTCTCAATGACTCATCGTCGACACTGCCGGTGTCCGGCATGACTTCCTTGATGAGCTCCAGAGCAAGATCGCTGGCTGAAAGGTTCTGGCCGCGAACCCTCTGAATCCAGTCGACTACATGAGGATCGGTGCCGGCCCTGACCGCTTCGAGAAACGATCCCAGTCGGCCGGCGCCTTGAGCAACCCCACGCATGGTGTTGCTCGCGCGCCCTGCTCCACCCATACCCTTTTTGATCATGCTGCTGGCAGCGCCGCGAAGCGCGTCACGACCACCTCCAGACAAGTATTTGCCCATCTGTGAGCGGGCCGGCATAAACCTGCGATCTGGCGCAATGTCCTGATCTTGGGCGGGTTCTAAACCGGCCTCACCATTTTCAGGCGCATCCTGAGGAACACCCTCATCACCATCTGGAGCAACTTCCGGCGCTCCGCCATCTGGCGATGGGTCACCGGCAGCATCGTCCTGACCTAACCATTCCGGGTCAAACGGAGAACCCGCCTTTCCGCCACCACTTGATGTAGAGGTTCCCATCAGACTCCACTCCTTAGCGCTGCCTTGATTGCCCTTTTGGTATGGCCGCTCACGGCAGGATCATCTCCCCAAGATCTCAATACTTCCGCCGCCCAGGATTGGCCAGCAAGGGCGGGTATAATGCCTGGCCCCAATGCATCCAGAGGAGCAAGACTCAACAGCCCTGCTGCACGCCTTCCGAGCGCTGGATAAACCTTGCAGGGTTCGATCAGGATGATCATCTCGACGGTGGCTTTCCATGTCCGCGACGATGCAGTCGCCTGCCAGGCCTTCACCATCGCAAGCTCTGCCTGGTCGCTGTCGACGGCGGCAATAGCATTTGTCAGCGGTTCATTGGCGCTGGTGGCCACCTTCAAAACATCACGAAGAACACGCGCAGGGGGAGTCATGTTATCGTCGCCGAAATCGCGCGTCGCGGTATCTCGACTCAGGTGAAGCAGGGGGCGCAAGTCCGTCGCACCAAGCGCCGGCGCTAACTGCAGCCACTCTTTGATGAATGGCTCGTCAAAAGGCTTGGACAATGCTCCTCCATCGCGGGCGAGCTCCTCGGCCTGCAGCAGCTCCGCCACTTGCCCGTCATTTTCAGAACTGACCATGGATGACAACGTGTCAGCCAGCTCCTCTTTGTAGCGCTCCAACAAATGCCACTTAGCCAATGCCGGAATGTCCAGAGTGATTCCTTGAGGTTGCGCCAAGGACTCCCGAAGATAGACAGTATTCAGAAAGCGCTTCATGAGTCGTGGATTCGCGCTGATGCTGGAGGACCTAAACATCAGCGTTGCCAACCCTTGCGCCAGTTCCATCAATGCCTGAAGACGTGTATCGGCTCCCACGAGTTCGTTGAGGAACGAAGACGTAATCGCCTCGCCGAGCCAGCTTCGGGCCAGGCGTTGTGGTATATCCAGCTTCGCCTGATCAAATTTGTCTTGTGGAAACATCCCCGACCTGGCCTCGCGTTCGAGCAGGAGCAGCACAAGGTATGCCTTGGCTTCGTTCACGCCGATACGGGGTACATGCAGGGGCACTTGGATCAACTTGTCAAAGTAGTTAGTGGCAATGTCGCTCGTGATGCCGGTGCCTTCGAAATGTTTCTTCACCGCCCCATGGATAAAGTCATTGTCGGCAGCGATCACGAAAGCCGTTCGCTTGAGGAATAAGAGCAGCCTGATGGATTCGAGGGTCGAAATCGCTGTCTCCGGTAAGCATCGATCCAAGTCGTCGACAAACACCACCAAGGTGATGCCAAGCTCTTCCAGCAGCTTTTCGAGTGCGGATCTGAAGGCATGAATTTCGTTAGGCAGCGACAGAGGCTTCGCCGGATTCAACAAACCATCGGCCTTGAGATCCAGCGACTCCCCTTCTTTCTTTTCTCCCCCCTCAGCCGCATCGCCGTCTGAGCTGAAGGCGCTCCAGAGACCTGAAACCTTACCAATCGCCTTGCCGATCGTCCCGACGGGCACACCCGTGGTTATCGTGATCGCAGCCTCGCCCCCGAACTGGGCCAACCGCAGCAGGTTGATGCGTTTCAGGAGGTCGAGGGCTTTCTTCAGTAGCGTTTCATCGTCTTTGGCCAGCTTCAGCACTTCATCACCGACGATCTGAAGCAATGCACTTCGAGCGCTTTCGAAGTCTTGATACAGCCACGGGTTGAAGGTGATGACAACGTATCGGTGTTCGGGTTGGGCACCTGTGGTAGCAGGTTGTGACGGGGCTGCAGAAGCCACCGGGGTTTCGAGGCGGGCGGCGATCATTTTGACCAGAGAGGACTTACCCGCCCCCCAACCACCTGACACACCTATCGAAATCGGCTCGCCACGACTCTGCCGCAGAAGGCTGGCGCAGGCGTCAGCCACCACGCCGAAGTTCAGATAGTCGACCGTTGTCTCGTTGTCATGCCACATGGATTGAAGTCCGTTTCGGATTTTGTGCGAGGAACGCTTGGCCACTTAATGCTGCCGGCAGCAGCGCCTAAGCAGGGCTGAGAAAACGTCCGTGAATGAGTTGACTGCGCTGAGTTACGTCCAGTGGTGAGGCAGGCAGTGGGCCAACTCCCCTCGGGAGCTCCACAGCACGCAAATAGGATCCCAAAGATTCTAAGTCGCTTTGATGGCAACACGCCATACCAAAACCTGATGAATTCGGGCCGTCTACAGCCTCTCCATCACTCTAGATGCAGGCCGAGGCCAATGAATACGCCACTCAGTCGCACTTGGTTCGGTATGCAAATACACACCGTGTCGCAATTTCCCGTCCTGAGAGGGTCGCACAATCAAAAATCGGACAAAGATCCAATCCCGACGGTGGCAACGGATTTCCTGTGAACCCTCTCAATAATTAACAGATCAGAAATACAGCATTGTTAGCACTGATGGAATTTTGACCCAAGTTACCGGACTCGATGACCCACCCTAATGCACTCTAAGCGATTGCCTTGCTTGATATCGCAGAGGCTGCCGACAGATCATTCAAAATCAGCCACCTGGATCAAAATCGTATCGGCACCAACAATATGGAGTCCACTGAAGAGCTCTTCATCCGACCTCATAGCAGCCCAATCGCGGCACGATGCTCGTAGTGAAAAAAAACCGGCACGATGCTCATAATTTTTCGACATCTCGGATTTGGTTAGTCTTCAGACACCAACGAATTTGGAGGACGATCATGGACAACCAACTAAGAAAGCATTCGAAAGAACTCCGCGAGGCGGCCGGCGTCAGCGTCAATCTGGCCGCGATGTGGGCCAACGTTGCCGAGAGAACCTGGAGATCCTGGGAAACCGATAGCGGCAACGTAACCTCACGCTTACCCTCCCCTGCTGCGCTGTGGAGCTTTCTAGCTCGCTCAGGGATCAACCTACGAAAACTGGGTCTTGAGATTGATGTAAAACCACGTGGGCTAGCGCTGGCTATCGCCTGCTACAAAGGGGGTGTTGGAAAAACATCCATCACTGTGAACCTTGCAGTCGCACTTGCTGAGTTGGGATTTCGGGTAGCAGTCGTGACGAATGACTATAACCACCGTTATGCATGCGAAGATGGAGAACAACCAGCGCCAGACAGTTGGGCAAGTCGAGTTGGGTTCTTCGATGAGCGCGACCTCATTACATTCCCATCGGCGGTGACGCAGCGACGCAAGCGGATTCGCGATCAACTGGCCACTTTGCCCCCAAACGAACAAGCGAAGTACCAGTTCGTTCATGCCGATGAATTTGAAGCCCTGGAACGAAAACACCGAGCTACAGAAAAGCTCAGCGAACTGATCGCGCGGCATGATTACGTGTTGCTTGATGTGAACGCTGAGCTCGAACTGGTACGGCGCTTTGCAAATCTGGTTGCCGTGGTCGTAGACACCAACTGTTCGATGGCCGTGCGCAGCGCTGGGAGATTCGTCTCGGCGCTGCAGAACATCAAATGCCGCGAGACAACACCAAGCTACTTCGGCTTGCTGACAAACTGTGATGTCGGAGGCGTCAGCAGTGCGCTCGAAGAATTTGTCGGCGATTTTGTGAAGCTGAGTGATGAACAGTATCAGGACATCATCGACTCGAAATACTCGACCTGCCGGCGCCGCGAGCGCGTGCTTGAGCTGGTCGACTCACTGGAGTTTCCTCCTCTGCATACTGAGCTGACCGGCGCTTACCGGATCGCCATCGAGATGCTGGAGGACGCCCCTCCCCCGGGACAGGAATACGGGTATTTCAGCGCATTCGTAGATTTCGCACCGCGCTCACATGCCGCTCGTGAGATGCGTCGCCTTGCAGATGAACTCATCCATTGGCGACTTCGCAACAACTGGAAGTAATATAGAAAACTCGGTTTGCTGGGCATGCTGTTCAACTCGGCACGCGGTTCCACCACCAAAGAGAAAGATTACGAAGGTGGGTTTATTAATCGGTGCTGGGATTGGCTTCGAGATTTTTGGTTTGATGCCTCAGTGGCTGAGCGCAACATTTGGATGGTATGTTCCTGCTACCGTTGGGCTTGGGTTGGTCGCAAGTAGGAGGGAGGGGCTCACATTACTCAATCGCCTTGGATGAATTCATGATGGATAAACAGCTCCACAAGCGCCGTTCGCCGCTTTTCTTTCGTCCGATCTTCACCTAACCCATTCGGCCAGTCCCTTCCAGCGACAACAACAACGTGTTGGGCTCTCAGCCAGGCTAGTGTCCTGGATGATTAGAAAAACAGAGGAATTCCGCAGAATGCGTTATGCAAATTCAGTGATGACGACTTACTACGATGGCCTCGCAGGGTTTGAAAAGGAGCCTTGCGTGGTGATCATTCGTGATAAAGAAATAGTGGTCGAATACCTGCGAAAGGGCCGTCCCTCAACGTATCGGGGTGAGCTAGAGGGTGAGCAATACCACCTACATTACTTTCCCCAGATCGAAGGTTTTGTCGGAGAAGCCTACCTCAGTCGATCTGCAGGGAATTTGCTGGATGGCACATGGAACGAGTTTGATAATGGCTCAAGAGGTGGAGGCGATTGGGACATCGAATTGAACGAGTGAGCTGTATGAGATCGATAATCACCTCCCTGATGATTGTGGCTATGCAGTGTTCCGCGCTCTAGGCGATTCGTTGTGGTCAGTGAGTAATTAAATCGACATAGGTGGTGCGGTTAATCTCAACAATCTCCGAACAAGGTCTCCTATCCATGAGCATCGAAGCAAAGCTCCTTCAACTTCAAGCCATCCAGATGTAGTGGTCTAATGATTCCGGACACCCATTTAGGCGAGAATGCTCGCCACAAAGAGTTGTCCGATGACCAAGCAACGTCGTTCCTTTACGCCCGATTTCAAGCGCGAAGCTGTCAGCCTGGTGCTCGACCAAGGCTATAGCCATATCGATGCAGCCCATTCGCTTGGGCTGGTGGAGTCGGCCCTGCGTCGATGGGTTAAGCAGCTTCAGGAAGAGCGAAATGGTGTGACGCCGACCAGTAAAGCGCTGACGCCCGAACAGCAAAAAATCCAAGAATTGGAAGCCCGGATCAATCGATTGGAACGGGAAAAATCTATATTAAAAAGGCCACCGCGCTCTTGATGGCCGAGGAACACGAGCGTTTGCGTTAATTGATCAACTCCGTGCTGAAGAGCCCGTTGATCTGTTGTGCTCGGTATTTGAAGTCACCCGATCCTGCTATTACACACACTGCCGCAGGCGTCGATCTCCAGACATTGAACGGCTGGTTTTGCGCAGCCGGGTGAACGAACTGTTCACCCAAAGCCGCAGCGCGGCGGGCAGCCGAAGCATCATGTTCATGATGTGAGAGGACGGCATAGAGATTGGGCGCTTCAAGGTGCACAAGCTGATGAGTTTTTGGGGCGATAAAAGTTCAAAAAGTTTATTTTTTAATTTAAGCTCAAAAAAAAACAACCCACCAAACCTCCAAAAAAAAAAGCGACGGTGGAGCGTCCTGATATCCCAAACATGCTGAATCGGGAGTTCACCGTGCCGGCACCGAATGAAGTCTGGTGCGGGGATATCACGTATTTATGGGCCCAAGGCCGCTGGCACTATTTGGCAGCGGTGATTGATCTTTTTTCCCGTCGCGTGGTGGGCTGGGCATTTTCATCGAAGCCTGATGCTGACCTGGTGATTAAGACGCTAGACATGGCCTATGAGCAGCGTGGCCGGCCTCAGAACGTGCTGTTTCATAGCGGCCAAGGAAGTCAATATGGCAGCCGAAGCTTCCACCAGCGACTGTGGCGCTATCGTTATAAACAGAGCATGAGCCGACGCGGAAACTGTCATGACACTGCGCCGATGGAACGGTTGTTTAGCAGCCTGAAAACGGAATGGGTACCAACAGTGGGCTACATGAGCGCATCGCTGGCACAGCAGGATATCGGTCGGTTTTTGATGCAGCGCTACAACTGGCAGCGACCGCATCAGTTCAACAGCGGGCTGGCGCCCGCAGTTGCTGAGGAAAAACTTAACGCAGTGTCCGGGATCAGTTGACCACTACAAAACGTGCCAAGTCACGATGCATGGATAGCTTGGCCACGTCCATCTGATGGCTCAAATAGCTGCGGTCGCTGAAAATAAAAAACCCCTGAAACCATTAGGAGTCAGGGGTTTAGAAGTAGTGGTGCCCAGAGACGGAATCGAACCGCCGACACGGGGATTTTCAATCCCCTGCTCTACCGACTGAGCTATCTGGGCCGCAGCGAAATTAAACGTTTTTACGGCTGGAGCGTCAAGCCCGAAATCAAAAAAAAATCAACTAAATCCTATGCTTAGGATTTTCCGTAATGTGGAAAAGCCACGAAGCTATTGGCGCTAAATAAAGCTGATGCCTCTCTCGCAAGGTCGCGAACACGATGAACAATTGAGCCTGATCACACTCAATTGAACACCCAAAGCACACGGGTGAGCGTGTCCGTCAGGTTGGCATAACGGAAGCTTGCATGGGGTTGTAGCTGAAAACTATCGTTTGCGTAGAGCGTCACGGGATCGCCTTCATCCAGCCAGACGGTCAGCTCGCCTTCAAGCACGAAGCAGCCCTGCTCCGAACTGTCGTCCAGGTACTCTTCCCCGCTGGTTGCCCCAGGCTCAAGACGGCTGTCAAGCATGGAGAAGCCTCCAGCTATCGTGGGCGAGACCAGAACATCGGTAATACCGCCTCCGAAATACAGCGTACGACGTTCATGCGGACGCGTTACCCAACTAAGGTCACGGGGCTTGTTCAGGTTGTAAAAATAGGCTGTTGATACACCGAGTGTTTCGCTGATGGCCGTCAGGTCCGCCACGGTTGGGCGCGACACACCCCGTTCAACCTGGGAAAGAAAGCCAACCGATCGGCCAATGCGTTGAGCCAGCTCGCCCAGCGTCAGCCCTTTGAATTTGCGCAAGTCGCGAATAAGTATCGCCAGGCCTTCAACTTCTTCGTGCATTTTCATCATTAAACCCATCGATCAAATCGATCAAAAAGTGCATGCGCTGCAAAGCCCTTACTCAACGCCTCAAAAAACCGACAACACGAATGCTTGCGCCTTATTTTCCAGGACACGGTTCACATACGCGTAAATCAACACCGGAGCTGCCGAGATTTTTGTGAAACGTGAGGGTAGAGAGGACAAGGCCAATCGCTCCCAAAGCGCTGCGCAAAGGTCGGCCAGGCAAGATGTCAGTATCGCAATCAGCAGGCTGTGAAGCGAGTTTGTGGGCCATGGTTAAGCGCAGCTGTAAAATTATTTAGTTATTTTCATGAAAAAATACATGAATAATTTCACAAATCAAGCGCATCACGAAACTCGGCCGCGGCGTGGAGCGGTGCACGTTGTCGCTAGCGGGGCAAAACCCTGACGATGTACCAGGGCAAGTCAAGACCAAGGGCTCTGAAGGGTGATTCCTTTCAGCGACTGAGCGCAAAGCGAGCACCTCGGCATGAGTCTGCAGACTGTCAGCAGAATCATGCCGAGCTGCTATGTGTTAATGGATAGCCTGATAGGTCAGGTCCAGGCACTTGCGCGCCTTTTCCACCAATTCGTCGATCTCTTCAATGGTGATCACCAGCGGTGGTGCGATGATCATGGTGTCGCCCACCGCGCGCATGATCAGGCCGTTGTCGAAACAGTGCTGGCGGCAAATCATGCCGACACCCTTGCCTTCGTAACGCGCCCGCGTGGCCTTATCCTTCACCAGCTCGATCGCACCAAGCATGCCCAGGCCGCGCACTTCGCCCACCAGCGGGTGGTCAGCCAGCTCACGCAGGCGCTTTTGCAGATACGGCGCAGTCACTTCGCGAACCTGCTCGATAATCTTCTCTTCTCGCAGGATACGCAGGTTTTCCAGGCCCACCGCCGCCGCTACCGGGTGGCCGGAATAGGTGAAGCCGTGGTTGAAGTCCCCTCCTTCGCTGATCACCTTGGCCACTTCGTCACGCACGATCACACCGCCCATGGGGATGTAACCGGACGTGAGGCCCTTGGCGATGGTCATCAGGTCGGGCTTGAGGCCGTAGTAGTCGGAACCGAACCACTGACCGGTACGGCCAAAGCCGCAGATCACTTCGTCGGCGACGAAGAGGATGTCGTACTTGGCGAGGATTTCCTTGATCTTCGGCCAGTAGGTCTGCGGCGGGATGATCACGCCGCCGGCGCCCTGGATCGGCTCGGCGATAAAGGCGGCGACATTGTTCTCGCCGACTTCCAGAATCTTCTTCTCCAACTGCTCGGCCGCCCACACGCCGAACTCGGCTTCGGTCATGTCACCGCCTTCGCCGAACCAGTACGGTTGCGGGATGTGCACGATATCCGGAATCAGGCCGCCCTGCTGGTGCATGCCGGCCATGCCGCCCAGGCCCGCGCCAGCCACGGTGGAGCCGTGGTAGCCGTTGATGCGGCCAATGATGACCTTCTTGTCCTTCTTGCCCTTGATCGCCCAGTAATGGCGAACCAGGCGCAATACGGTGTCGTTGCCTTCGGAGCCGGAGCCCGTGAAAAACACATGGCTCATACCTTGCGGGGCTACATCGGCAATCGCCTTGGCCAGTTCCAGCGCTGGCGGATGCGCGGTCTGGAAGAACAGGTTGTAGTACGGCAGTTCCTTCATCTGCCGGCTGGCCACCTCGGCCAGTTCGTCACGACCGTAGCCGACTGCCACGCACCACAGGCCAGCCATGCCATCGAGAATCTTGTTGCCTTCGCTGTCCCACAGGTACACGCCCTTCGCCGAGGTGATGATGCGTGGGCCTTTCTCGGCAAGTTGTTTGACATCGCTGAAGGGTGCCAGATGATGATCACGGCTCATCGCTTGCCAGGCAAGCGTTTGCGAATTCTTTTCACTCATCACTTCTCTCCATCAAAATACGCAGCCTGGCTGCGGGGGCATTTTTTTATATTGATAACGGCCAGTTTTCAGGCGGACTTCAACATCAGTTGGCGCAGTACCGAGCGTTGCCGGCAGGCTTTTCCAAACGACTGGAAGATCGTTAGGTAATGCGGGTTTTCAAGTACCTGAAACTCTGGATGCCATTGAACGGCAAGGGCAAAACCCTTGCTGTTTTCAACCGAGATCGCTTCCACCAATCCATCGGGTGCGCGTGCTTCCACTCTTAGCCCAGGCGCCAGTGCATCAATGCCCTGGCCATGTATGGAATTGACATCGATGATCGGCGGCAAGCCCATGCGGTCCATCACGCCGCCCGGCTGTATATGCATCTTGTGGCGTGGGCCGTACTGCTTTTCCATGGGCTCACCCTTGACCTCACGATGGTCCATGAACAAACCGGTCTCATGAACTTTCTGGTGGAGGGTGCCTCCCAGCGCCACATTCATCTCCTGAAAGCCACGGCAAATACCGAGCACCGGAACACCCGCCGCGATGGCCGCACGCATGAGCGGCAAGGCCGTGGCATCACGCGCTGGGTCGTGATGGCTGCCCGGCGCACTGGCCGGACCGTTGTAATGGAACGGTTCTATATTGGACGGCGAGCCGGTGAAGATCAGCCCATCCACCAGGTCAATGATGTCGGCGGTATCTATCAGGTCAGCGAGACTGGGAATCACGATCGGCAAACCGCACGCCGCCTTGCTCGCAGCACGGGCATACTTCTCACTGATGGTCTGGGTAGCATGCAGCTCAATTTCGCTGGTGCATGCAGTGATGCCGATAACTGGCACACGTGGCATATCATTCTCCGGCAAATCAATCTTTCGAGTTGTATTCAAACGTGTGGGTAGAACGTGCGGCGTAACGAGAGCATCTGGACTTACAAAAACCAGCGATATTCGCGCGCATTGATTTCGTTCAGAAAATCCAGTTGCTCCTGGCGCTTGTTTTCGCAGTAGACCATCACGAACTCACTGCCCAGCCCTTCATTGATCACCGGATGGTGGCGCATGGCAGCCACTGCGCTCAGCGCGTCCTTGGGGAAGTCGATGCCGCTCTGGCGGTTTTCGTTCAACGGCGCAATGGGTTCGACGCCGCGATCCAGGCCGTGCTCCATCCCCGTCAGGATGGCCGCCAGTACCAGGTACGGGTTGGCATCGGCGCCGGCCAGCCGGTGTTCGATACGCAGGTTGCGCGGGTCGGACTCGGGAATGCGAATGCACGCATCTCGGTCTTCAAAGCCCCAGCTTGCAAGGCTTGCAGCGTTGACCATCGCGCCGTAGCGGCGGTAGGCGTTGTGGTTGGGCGCGAAGATCGGCATGCAATGGGGCAGCAATTCCAGGCAACCCGCCACTGCATGGCGCAGGTTGCGCTGCTCGAAGCGTGCCAGGAGGTTGTTTCCGGCCTCGTCGTACAGGCTGACATGCACATGCATCCCGCTGCCCGGGGCGTCCAGGTAAGGCTTGCTCATGAAGCTGGCGCGATAGCCGTGTTTCATCGCAACGCCGCGGGTACTGCGACAGAACAGCGCCGACCAGTCCGCCGCACTCAGGGCATCATCACTGTGGGAGAAGTTGATTTCGAATTGGCCAGGGCCCAGTTCCGCCGTGATGACATTCGCCGGCACGCCCTGTTCGTTGGCGACATCGACCATCTCGTGCAACACCGACGAAAAACGCGACAGTCGTTCGATATGCATGTTCGGCTGGTCGTCTTCATCATCGGTCGACGTATCGCGTGGGAACTGTGGCAGGCCGTCCTTAAGCTTGCGATCAAACAGGTAGAACTCAAGTTCGAAGGCAACCACCGGGCGCACGCCACGTCGGGCAAGGCGTTCGATCACACGGGCCAGCACTTCACGGGGCTCGAACTCGATAGGCTTCGAGGTGCCGTCCGAAGTGATCAGCATCTGCGCGATCACGTCCTTTTCCCAGCGCACCGGTTTCAACGTACCCGGCACCAGGCGCCGTGATGCATCCGGGTCGCCATCGGCAAAGCAATAGTCGCCAATATTGTACAGGCCGCCCTGGGTACCCAGCAGTACACAGTTCTGAGGCAACTTCAGGGGTGCCCCCGCTGCGACTTTCTCAAGCATATCCATGGGGTAGCGCTTGCCATAGAAGTGCCCGGGAATATCCAGCGCAATCAAGTCCACGTAACGTACTTCAGGGTACTTCGCTCGAAAAGAGCGCACTTCAGTCAGCAGATCCGGAAAGATGGCACTCATCTTCTTTTCCTTGTGAGGTGAACGAATTCAATTGAATACCCAGAACACGCGGGTGAGGTTGTCCGTCAGGTTGGCGTAACGGAAATGCGTGTGGGGTTGCAGCTGGAAGCTGTCGTTTGCATGGAGTGTCACGGGGTCGGCGTCTTCCAGCCAAACCGTCAGTTCGCCTTCGAGCACGAAACAGCCCTGCTCCGAACGGTCGCTCAGGTACTGATCGCCACTGGTGGCACCCGGCTCAAGACGGCTGTCGAGCATGGAGAAGCTGCCAGTAATACGGGGCGAGGCCAGTACATCGGTAATACCTGAGCCGAGGTACAGTGTGCGCCGCTCATGGGGGCGAGTAACCCAAGTGATGCCACGGGGCTTACTCAGGTTGTAAAAGTACGCGGTCGATACACCGAGTGTTTCGCTGATAGCCGTGAGGTCCGCCACGGTCGGGCGCGACACCCCCTGTTCAAGCTTGGAAAGAAAGTCATCCGAACGATCGACACGTTCAGCCAATTCGCCCAGTGTCAGGTTCTTGAATGTGCGCAGATCGTGGATAAAGATCGCCAGGCCTTCGACTTCTTCGTGCATATTCATTGTTCAGGAGCATGCCGTGAAAATATTTGAGTTATTTTTCATGAAAAAATACATGAAAAATTTCACAGGTCAAGTCGAACGCTGAATTTGGCCGGACCATTGGTCAAGGCAGGTGCTCGCGCAGCAGCAAGCGCTGGGTGAAATCCAGCGCCAGCTACTCAGGTCATAGGGTTTGATTCAAACGAAGGGGACGGAGCAAAAGCTCACGCTGAAGAGGCAGGCCAAGCGGTCGCTGCGTCCTGGAAACGCCATTTTCTAGCGTCTGTCACGGGGCATCAAAGCAGCCTATAAATCTCGGAAACCACCAGCATCGTTGCGTCTTCGAGCGTTCCTTCATTGCGGCACAGAAACCAGCCGTGATCGGCAATCGCTCGCTCGAACGCCTTGGTACTCGCGACCTGCTCCTCCTGGGTATGGAGCAGCGTACTGCTCAGCCCACGCGACCGTGCCGCTGCCCTCGCCCATGAGATATCAGGGGCGGTGACAACCCCTACATGCAGGTCTGGCACTCGCACGTTTCGCTCAATGTTCAACTGCAGAATCTCTGCAAACGGGACTATCCGGCGAAACGCGGCATCCGACGGGTACCAGCGATCGATCAAGATGATGCTGTCCGGTGGCTGTTTAACCAGCACGTGCTGGGAAATCCAGTTACGGCTATCAGCAAAGCGTTCACAAACCCCCAACTCCAAATCCCGGCTGGGATTTCTGACGAGCGTGTTAACGAGGGCCATCGTTTCACCCCTGAAGGGATCGCTTTTTTTCTCGCAAAGTCGGATCACCTTCTTGTTGTCGGCCCTCAGTACTTTCGTAACGGCCTCCAACAGTGTGGTTTTGCCGGTCCCCTTGGGCCCATCCAGAGAAATAAATAACTGACGATTCATTCTTCACATAACGAGTGATATACGTCTTTTCCAAGACTCAAATCGCACAATAGCATTTTGCTTCCTTGACCATTGGATATAAGCAGTGAGGACTGTCAGGTAAAACACCGCGATCGGGCGCAGCTTTGCCCAAGGGAAGTCATCTAGCCCGCGCGATCTGGTGCATAGGCTAACACCCTGCTGTTTTACCCTCTTGACCAAACAGTGATTCGATTTGCTCACCCTTGATCAGCACAGCACTGTTTTCTGAGGCTCAACACGCCCGCAATTAAAATCGAAGCCATACTTTCGTTTTCATGGAATATCCAGCTTAAATCGTAAAAACGAAGCTATGGCTTAGTTTTCCTTGACTTCATGGGTTTCGCCCACATAATCGCAGTCATAGCTTCGTTTTTACTGACAGCCAGACAGGTTGACCACACCATGAGCGCGCTCGTACAGATCCATACCCCTGATGACTTGGGGAAGGCGGTACGCAAGGTTCGAAAGGCCCAAGGCATCACTCAGTCAGATCTGGCATTGATCGCTGGGAAGAGTCACGTATTGCTGAGAGATATCGAGACAGGAAAAGGCACTGTCTCTCTGGCCAGCGTTCTGCTCGTGATGCAGGAGTTAGGCATACGCCTCTACATGGATATACCCGGAAAATGAGAACACTCGAGGTTGTCATCAATGCGAATCACGTCGCGACGTTGAGAGATACCGCTGGCGTCTGGAGCCTTGAATACACCCCTGAATGGATTGCCAGCGCCGACGGTTACGACTTGTCTCCCGCCCTTGCAAGAGCAAAGGGCGTGATCGTTGATGGTTCTTCAGAGCGCCCTGTTCAATGGTTCTTCGACAACCTGCTACCTGAGGAGCAAGCGCGCTCATTACTGGCCAGCGATGCAAAAATCGAATTTTCGGATGCCTTTGGCCTGCTTGGCTATTACGGGGCCGAGTCCGCCGGCGCAGTGACATTGCTCAACGACCCACACTTGCCAGCGGAGGGTGGGCTCAGACCGCTCCCCGATACAGAACTCAGCGAAAGGATTCGCAATCTACCACGCGTTGCGTTGACCACCGGCGCCCCGAAGCGCATGTCGCTGGCCGGCGCACAGCACAAACTGGCTGTCGTGCTGGAAAATGGCAGCCTGTTCGAGCCTATGGGCAGCACCCCTTCAACCCATATCCTCAAGCCTGATCACTCTCAGCGCGATCTGTATGACGCCACTGCCGTCAACGAGTGGTTTGTGATGAGCATTGCCCAGGAAGTAAAGCTGGGCGTTCCGGCGGTGTACATTCGTCGTGTGCCTGAACCGGTGTACCTGATTGAGCGGTTTGACCGCCGACGGGTGAACAATCGGCTAGAGCGGGAACACGTGTTGGATGCCTGCCAGATGCTGGGGTTGGATAAAAGCTTCAAGTATCAGCAGGCGACGCCTGAAACGTTGCGAAAAATCCTGGGACTCGTGCGGAACGTTGCGCAGACGCGGATACAGTTGTTCAAGTGGTTGGTCTTCAACATCCTGGTTGGCAACAATGATGCCCACCTGAAAAATCTCTCATTTTTCGTGCGTGCGGACTCCTACTACCTTGCCCCTCACTACGACCTCTTGTGCACCGCGGTCTATGGCGAGTCCGCAGCACCTTGGCTAGAGGCCGAACTGGTGTGGAAGCCAGAGGGTATCCGTACGCATGCGGAGGTCACCAGGGCCAGTGTTATCAGCCTGGGTGAAGCCATTGGCGTGAACAAAGCCCTGGCAACCAAGATCATCAATGAACTGGCCGAAGGTGTGAGCAACGCGGCCAGCACAATTCTGAACGAATACGCTCATGCAATGAATGCCGGTGAGAGCAGGCTTGTCAGGCGAATCGTGCATGGTGTGATCGCTGACATGGTGCGACAACTGAAGGATTGAGCGGGATATCTGTGAAACCAGTTGCAGTAGCTACCATTACACATTGCACATCCTTGCCGACGGCGATGCATTGCAGATCGGCAAAGGCACGGACGTACACGTAGCTGTCGTTCACCTTATAACCTGAGGGCGGAGTCAGGCATGCTGTATTTTCAGGAAATGCTGGGCACCGCCGTGTTTGCCATTACCGGGGTGTTGGCGATCCATAAGGTTGGTGTCGATTTGTTTGGGGCCGTGGTACTGGGCATCATCACGGCAATTGGGGGTGGCACCCTTCGAGACCTGTTGCTCGATCAACCGATATTCTGGATTGCAGATTTCAACTACATCTGGGTTGCCTTGTTCGCAGCGCTGATAGCTTTTTTTCTCACCAAGAGACTGCAACGACGCTACCGTCTGTTGCTCTACCTTGATGGCTTCGCGGCCGCCCTCTTTGGGTTGGTCGCCACCGAGAAAGTGCTGGGACTGCATCTTGCTGCGCCGCTGGCGGTGATGATGGGCCTGTTGACCAGTATTGGAGGTGGTATCGCGCGTGACGTTCTGGCCGCAAGGCCCTCGCTGCTGATGTCACGTGAGATCTACGCCACGCCGATCCTGTTTGGGTGCAGCCTTTATGTCCTGTTGCGCAGTGCATTTCCGTCGATCTGGATTGCCGGTTGGGTGGCCTTGATATTCACCTCGGGCTTGAGGTTTCTCGCCATTTACAAGGAGCTGCAAATGCCCGCGATTTTCTCCACCCAGCAAGGGTAAGGACTGGCCCAAGGTCGTGACCGCTCACACGTGATGTGCCGCCTTTCTCGAGATCCGGCGTCGACTCCAGTACTTGCGAAACTCTTCAAGTCCGATCAGCGCCAGCACGAACGGTATTAACAACAGCCACACCTGCCAGGAAACCGGGCTGGTTCCCAGCAACTGGTTGCCCCAAGGGGTATAGGCGAACACCAGGATCAGCAAGACCTCGAGCATGACACCCCAGGTTATCAAGCGGTTCCCCCGCAACCCTGTTTGCAGGCAAGACCGGCTTGCGCTACGGCACATGAAGACATTGACGATCTGCAACACGACGATTGCGACCATGCTGGCCGTGGTTCCCTGCAAGTAGAGCGCATCGCTGGAAGGCAGTGCCTGCCCCCACGTCCACCCTCCCCGCGTCAGCACAAAAAAGAACGCTGCCAATGTGCCAAGCGCTTCAACAAGCCCGAGAACCAGATAGCCTCGTAACGCCAAAGCCAGATTGAACAGACGTTGCTTGGGAGGGCGTGGTGGCCTGCGCATGATATCCGCGTCCGCCCGCTCTACCCCAAGCCCCAGCGCGGTCAATGAATCGGTCCCCATGTCGATGGCCAGCATCTGCAGCGGCGTGATTGCCAGCGGAACCCTGGCAAGTGCGAAACACAGATAGGGGATCAGCTCAGCCATGTTGTGGGCCAGGATATAGGTCAGGAACTTGCGGATGTTGTCGAAGACTGCCCGGCCTTCAGCGATGGCGGAAACGATGCTCGCAAAGTTGTCGTCCAGCAGAACCATGTCGGCCGCTTCCCTGGCGACATCGGTTCCCGATACGCCCATGGCGATACCGACATGCGCATGCTTGAGCGCCGGCGCATCGTTAACCCCATCCCCCGTGACGGCAACGATCTCGCCCTTGCCTTCAAGCGCCGTGACAATACGCAGCTTCTGATCCGCCGAAATACGTGCACAGATGATTTGCGGTGCATCGAGCGCCAGCAGTAGCTGGGTATGCGACAGGTTCGTGATCTGCTCGCCACTGAGCACCAGCGGCGACGCAATGGTCACAAGGCCAATCTGCCGGGCAATGGCAACCGCGGTGTTAGGATGATCACCCGTGACCATGATGGTTTTGATGCCGGCCTGCCGACAGGCCATGATTGCCGCAGGCACCTCTGGCCTCGGCGGGTCCTGCAGGCCTGCGAGCCCTGCCAGTATCAAGCCTCGCTCACACGGTTCCTGCCCAGGTGGCAACCATCGCCAGGCCAGCGCCAGGACACGCAACCCTCGATCGGCCATGCGTTCTTGCGCGTTGAGAATGTTCGCCCTCAGCTCGCGTGAAAGCGGTTCTTGGCGCTGCAAATTCCAGGTCGACTCGCACAGCGGCAGCAATTTTTCCAATGCCCCTTTGCACAGCAAAACCCGCCCTTCGGGGAGGTCATAAATCACCGACATACACATGCGAACGGCGTCGAAAGGCAGCTCGTCGATACGCAGCGCCCCATTCCACGGGGCGATCTGTGGCGCGGCCATGTGCATCAGCGCTTGCTCCATCGGGTCGCCACAGTACGTCGCGGTTTCACCCTGCCCGACAAGGCGCACGTTATGACAAAGCCCGGCAACCCAGAAAAACGGCAGGTTCGCCTCGCACAATGTCGGTGGCAGGCCTTGCTCGACGTCCGGGTACTCACTGCCGTCCAGCCATAGGGTTTGTACGGTCATGCGGTTTTGCGTCAGTGTCCCGGTCTTGTCGGTACAGATCACCGTCACAGACCCCAACGCTTCCACACACGGCAAGTGTCGAATCAGTACCTGCTGGCGAGCCATGCGCTGAGTAGCCAGCACCAGCGCCAACGTCAGTGTCGGCAAGAGCCCTTCGGGTACCATCGCCACAATCAGGCCGATGGCGAAGATCAAGTCTTCCCAGAACGGAACGCCAAACAGGTTGCCCAGAAAGAAAAACAGCACACTGATGCCCAATGAAAGTGCCAGGATGCTTCGGCTCAGGCGGATGATCTGGAGACGCAACGGCGACATCTGATCACCGCTGACTTGGGTCAGGTGTGCAATTCGCCCGAACTCGGTGTGGAGCCCCGTGGCAAATACGACGGCAGTGCCTTTACCGGACGTGATGGACGTACCGGCCAGCACGATGTTGCGGGCATGCAGCCGGTCTTCACTGTCGCAGGCAGATGCATCGCGCAGTTCGGCAGTGGCTTCGCCGGTGATCGTGGCGTTGTTGACCCGCATGCCAGAGGCTTCGATCAGCCGACCATCCGCAGGGACACTGTCGCCTTCCGCTAACAGCATCAGGTCCCCGGGCACCAGGTCATCAATCATGATCGCTTGAACGGTTCCATCACGTTGTACCTGCACCTGCTGTGGCAACAACTTGACCAAGGCGCTTAAAGCCTTTTCGATGCGGTACTCCTGCCAGTATGAGAACACCCCGCTAATCAGGATGACAGCAACGATAGCCACGCCGAGGCGCCCCATGCCCTCACCGGGTACCTGCCATTCAACGGCAAAGGCCAGCAGTGCGGCAATCCAGAGCACAACGGAGAACAGCTGGGTGAACTCTGCGAGCAATGCCCACAAGCGGTTTCGGCGCTTGGTCGGTGCCACGTGGTTTGGCCCGAACTGCTGCAACCGCCGTTGTGCCTCGCCAGAAGACAACCCTTGGGCCGTGGTGTGGAGGCTGGCCAAGGCATCGGTAACCGACTGCTGATGAATATTCATGTGCGTGCCATTGGTGCCGAAAAGGAATGGACCGTTTCAATCACCCCATCAACAGCAAGTTAAGCTCAGGCAGAACTTGAGTTCAGGAATCCCTTGAGCGCCTTCAGCGAGCGGGTATTGAGCACGTCATGTTTTTCCAGCCAGGCACGGCGTGCCTGTGCGACCCCATACTGCAAATAGGCAAAGTCAGCGCTGCGGTGGGCATCCGAGTTGATGCTGATGAGCACACCTTCATCCTTGGCGTACCGGCACTGCAGGTCCAGCAGGTCCATGCGTTGGGGCTGTGCCTTGAGCTCAAGGCAGCAACCGCGCTGGCGGGCAGCCTTGATGATTGCGGGCAAATCCAGGTTCAGCGGGTCGCGCTGGTTGATGAGTCGGCATGACGGGTGCGCCAGCATCGTGAAATAGCGATGATCCATGGCCCGTAACAAGCGTTGGGTCTGCTGGCGCAGTGTCAGGAGAAAATGACTGTGTACTGCGCCAACCACCACGTCCAGCCGGCCCAAGATGTCATCCGGCAGGTCCAGGCTGCCGTCTTCGAGAATGTCCACCTCGATGCCCTTAAGCAGGGTAATGCCCTTCAGACGGGCATTTAGCGCATCAATCTGGTCGATCTGCTTGAGCAACCTGTCGACATCCAGGCCATGGGCGACCCTGAGGGATCTCGAATGCTCGGTGATCGCCAGGTACTCCAACCCGGCCTGTTGTGCGGCCAACGCCATCACTTCCAGGCTGTGACTTCCGTCCGAAGCATCGGTGTGGGCATGCAAATCGCCTTTAAGGTCGCCCAACTCAATCAGCTTGGGCAAGGTGCCCGCTTGTGCCGCCGCAATCTCGCCGCGATCCTCACGCAGTTCAGGTGTCATCCATTCCAGCCCCAGCGCCTGATAGACAGCGCGCTCAGTGGCGCTGGCCACGCATTTTCTTGCGCTGAATACGCCGTACTCACTGAGTTTGAGACCTTGCTTTTGGGCCAGTTGGCGAATCGCAATGTTATGCGCCTTGCTGCCAGTGAAATACACCAGTGCTGCGCCATAGGCAGCTGGTTCGACCACACGCAGATCCACTTGCATACCGGTGCCCAGCACCACGCTGGCACGCGTGCGCCCGCGCACCAGCACAGTGGAAACGTCCTGATGCTTGAGCAAATGTGCGGTGACGTCCACCGACCGCGCAGCGGCAACCAGAATATCGATGTCCCCGACCGTATCGCGCATGCGTCGAACGCTGCCGGCAACCGTGGCAGCCTCAACACCCGGAAGCTGTTTCAGGTAATCGGCAAGCCGACTGGCCACGGGAGCCACAACGGCCAGCGGCAGCCTGCGGTCCCTGCCGATCCCCTTCTGTGCCGCCTGCAGCAGCCGGGCCTCCATCTTTTCACCGAAGCCGGGCACATGACGAATGAGCCCTTCTTTGGCGGCATGGCACAGTTGCTGAACGGATTCGATACCCAGGTCGTGATAGAGGTGTTTGATTCGTCTGGGCCCCAAGCCGGCGATGGAAAGCAGTTCGACCAAACCCGCAGGCAATGCGGTACAGAGCCGTTGGCGTAGCGCACAGTCTCCGGTGGTGACGATTTCATTGATCTTGCCCGCAAGATCAACGCCGATACCACTGAGTTTAGGAAGCGGCTCCCCCCGTGCGATCAGCTCTGCCACCTCGAAGGTCAAGGCCCTCAAGGTCCTTGCTGCATTGCGGTAGGCCCGAATACGGAAGGGATTGGCATCCTCGATTTCCAACAGATTGGCAATATCTTCAAAGACGGCGGCGATCTGATCATTTCCGACCACCTGTCCGGCCGTGGCCGAAGAAGGCAAAGCGGGTGCCGGCTCTTGAAGAGGTGCCACGGTCAGCTTCATAGCGCAATCGACTCGATGGACGTCATCAGATCAGCATTGCCGATCCCGCCAACCTGTCATTGATATACATCAGACATCGCCTGAATGTCGGTTCAAATTCACCCCCTGAAAATGTCGAACGGCTCGATTCTGAGCACCTTGCGTATCCCGACATAACTGGAGGCTGCGGCAATCAGCAGCACCAGGCCGAAGGCCAGCCCCAGGTTCCAGAATGTGATGATCGCGGCATAATTGGGCAGATAGGTGCGTACCGTGACGATCATCAACGTGACCAGGCCGACACCTAGACCGTATCCCGTAAGGGCTGTGAAGGTCGCCATGAAGAGGATCATGTAGATCAGCTCGCGGCCTTTGGCACCAATAGCCTTGAGGGCTGCAAACTTGTCCAGGTTTTCCAGGATGAAGGTGTAAAACGTTTGCCCCGAGATGGATAGCCCGACCAGGAAACTGATGATGGTCATCGTCAGTATGTTGGTGCCAACCCCGGTCTGATAAATGTAGTACTCGGTGATGCGCTGATTGAACTCTTCCCTGGTCAAGGCGAGATAACCCAACTGGGCAACCTGCCGTTTGATGGCGGCTTGTGCGGCCTCGTTCCTGGGCTCCAGCAGAATGTAAGACACCGTAAAGCGCGTGGTCGGGATGTATTCGATGGCGCGTCGGTAGGTGGTGTAGAGCGTCGGTACACCGGTCAATCCGCTGGTCAGCACCTTGGCGATGCCGACGATGGTGCCGCGGTGGTCATTGAGCTCGAAGGCGGTGCCGATCCCGGGGCTCTCCAGTTTCGAATATTCAGTATCGCGAACGACGATAAATGCGTTGTCCGCGTAGATGTCTTCGATAGCCCCCTGTTCAAGCTCTGGGCGACCGAACAGGCTGGTGTCGTCCAGGCCTACCACACTGACCGCTTGATAGGTGCCACTGGCTAACCTTACTTGCGCCCCGCCAATGAATACAGGCACTGCATAGCGCACCTGCTCCATGCTGCGTACAGCATCGAGCAGGTAATCCGGCAGCGGAATGACACTGGTCGGCGTATTCACGGCCGGGTCCATGATCCACATCGCTGCACCGATATTGGTCACCGTCGAGTAGGCGCGGTTCAGAATGCCGGCGAACATTGCAGTCATCTGCATCATCAGGAACACCGAGAACGTAATCCCGACCAGCAACGCCGAAAACTTGGCCTTGTCGTTCACCAGCAGTTTGAAGCCGATTTTCAGGATGCCTGAGTACTTCATGGCATTTGCCTGCTATCGGCGCTTGGGGGTGCATTCCACCAGCCGCCGCCAAGCGCAGCGAACAGCCCGACGGTGTCCTGGTGCCGCTGAGCCAGTGCTTGCAGATAGGCAATATTGATCTGCTGAAGCTGGACGTCGGCCACCAGCAGGTCCAGATAAGTCACCAGGCCGGATCGGTAGTTGGCTTGCAGCAAGCGCAACGCCTCCTCAGCACTGGCCTGCGCCTGCACCTGCTTCAGAAGGACTTCGCATCGAACTCCAACGCCTTGAGGGCATCGGCCACCTGGGCGAAAGACTCAAGCACGGTCTGTCGGTAATTCGCCGCCGCTTGCTGATAAGCATCAATCGCGGCTTGACGACCAAACCACAGGCTCCCCCCCTGAAACAACGGGATGTCGATCGAGGGGCCGATGCTCCAGAACCTCCCGGCACCGGCGAACAGTGAGCCCAGGCTTGAGCCTGCCGTCCCATAGGTCCCGGTCAGGCTGAAACTGGGAAACATCGCCGCCGTTGCTACGCCGATGTTGGCACTGGCGCGGTGTAGCTTCGCTTCAGCGGACAAGATATCCGGTCGCTGCCTCACCAGTTGCGAAGGCAGGCTGACCGGCAAATCGGTGGGCAGTGAAAGCGCTGTCAGTTCGATCTCGGGGACGCGCACCTCCGTCGGCGCGACGCCTTCGAGGGTGGCCAACAGGTGTTCGGACTGGCTGATTTTCTGCTCAAGTGCCGGCAGCAAAGCCTCGTTCGTGGCAATCAGGCTGCGTAGGCTGAGGCTGTCCGAATAAGGCGCCGTACCGCTACGTACCTGCACCTCAATGGTCTGTAACTGTTGCTTTTGCAGCCCGATCAACTGCTCGGTTGTGCGCAGTTGTGCTGCATAGCCCGCCCGTGCAATGGCGGTGTTGACGACATTGGCGGTCAGGGCGAGGTAGGCCGCGCGGGTCAACCAGGTTTGGTGGTCGACCTCCGCTTGCAGCCCCTCCACGCTGCGGCGCGCGCCCCCAAAGATATCGAGCGTATAGCTGATCGTTCCACTCAGGGTGACAACATTGAACGTCGACCCTGCACTGTTCAGCCCTGGCTGTACCGGAGAGCTACGCTCACGGGTCGCACCAGCACGCGCATCAAGCTGCGGATAGAAAACGCCATGACCGGCCATGAGTGTATTCTGGCTTTGCCGCAGGCTGGCCTCGGCAGCCTGCAGGGTCTGGTTGTTGGCGATTGCCAGGCGGACCACCGAGTTCAGAGCGTCAGACTTGAACAGTCGCCACCAGTCGAACGCAACGTCAGCACCCGGCGAAAAATGTTGCGCCTGGCCCTGCGCAGGGAGGGTGGCCGCTACCGGATTACGCACATAGGCGGTCTGCGGCGGCGCTGCCGGGCGTGAAAAATCAGGGCCTACCGTGCAGGCACTCATCAACATCAGCACGAGCATGGACAGCGCCCGTGCCTGTGGCCACAAAGGTCGATAGACGCTGCACAGGTCCATCATTTGCGTCCTATGAAGACATCCACCAACTGCCCCGGATACACCATCGGGAGGTCTTTTTTCTCGAACCGGAAAAGCACCGGCAACACCCTGAGGTCGACTTTCTCCTGCCGCTGATTGGACAACTGGATTTTCGGCGACACGTACGGCTGTACACGGACAAATTCCAGCGGCACCTTGATGTCCGAGCCATGAATCAGCATCTGTGCCTGGATATGTTCAGGCGCGGGCAAGCGGGTAATCAGGATCTCGTCCACATAGCAGCGTACCGCCAGGTGCGTCTGTTCAGCCCCCATCACCAGCAGCGGACTGAATTGCTGGGTGTACGGATCATAAGCGCCCTGAGGCGATACATAACTGCCCACCGTGGTATTGATAGCCAGGACCACGCCATCCACCGGCGCCATGATCGCGTATTGCGCCAGCGATGCCTGCGTGGCCTTGAGCGCAGCCTGTGCTTGAGCAGCGTTATTTTTTGCAGTGTCCAGCGTGTCTTTGCTGATGGACTTGGGATCAATCTGGTATGAAGCCACGCGCTTGAGGTACTGATCCTGGGCGGTTCGCAGGTTGGCCTGGGCCAATTCAACGTTTGCCCTGGGCACTGCATCATCGAGGCTCACCAAAGGCATGCCGCGGGTGACCACCTGCCCCTCGTGCACCAAGACGTGAGTGACCGGCCCGGAAACCTGCGGATAAATCACGATGTTGGAGCCACCGGACTGCTCGCTTTCGATGATGCCATTGGCATAAATGGCGGTTTCATAGGGGCTACTCGCCGGGGCGAAGGCTGGCGGCAAGGCATGGGGCGTACGCCCAAACAGATACGCAGCAACCAGCCCGGCCAGTACGCCGATGATCGCCAGCACAAACAGCACCCGGTTCTTCATGATGAAGTCAAGTCAGGTTCGCTGATACGGCCGTCCTCCATGTGGATGATTCGGTCGGCGTACTCGTTGATCCGCACATCGTGAGTGACGATCAGGATGCAACGCTGCTTGTTGAGGATCTTAGACTTTACAAAGGCAATGATCATCTTGCCCGTGTCGCCATCAAGAGAGGCAGTGGGCTCATCGAGAATCAGTATCTGCGGGCTGCCGATGATCGCACGGGCAATCGCCACACGCTGTTGTTCGCCGCCGGAGAGCTTGAGCGGCAGCACATCACCACGGTCCTTCAGGCCTACCACTTCCAGGCTCTGCTTCGCCTGCGCGATGGCCGCGTCCCAGTCACAATGCTTGAGAATCAAGGGAATCGCGACGTTCTCGGCAGCGGTCAATCGCGCAAAAAGATGGTAGTCCTGAAACACGAACCCAATGCTATTGAGGCGTAACGCTGCCAATTGATCATTGTTCAAGGCCCAGATATCACATCCATTGATATGCACGGTTCCGGCGTCAGGCCTCAGGATCCCCGAGATCATGCTCAGGAGCGTGGTCTTGCCGCTCCCGGATGGGCCGACGATGAATACCATTTCGCCAAACTGAGCAACCAGCGAGACCTGGTCGACCGCTTTCATCCGCGCGTCGCCCTCCCCGAACCATTTGGTCAGGCCGCGCGAGACGATCGCTGGATGCGGGGTCGCAGCCGTTTGATCTGAACTCATGGGCACTCACTTGGCTTTATCGCCAGAACACTGCACGGCGCCTGGTGCAGCAGGTACTCGGCAGTGCTGCCCAAGCGTTTGTTCAAACCGCTGTGCTGCACCGTTCCCATGACGATCACGTCAGTCTGATGATCAACTGCAAACGCACAGATACTCGGCAAGGGTGTGCCCTCGATAAAGTGGCAGCGCTCCGCTGGAACGCCATTGCGTTCGATCAGGGCCGAAAACGCTTCGTGCTGGGCCTCTGACAACGCTTCGCAGATACCGGTGGCCAGCGGCAATGCACCGCCCCCCATATCCATGGCATACACCGCGGCCCAGTCATACACATGGACCAGGTCGAGCTGTGCGTTGCATTGTTCGGCCAGCTTCACGGCTGCGGCGATGATCTGGTCGTTGAAAACCAGGTCCTGCGCTTCACTGCGTAATACATCGACGATCGCCAGCACGTTCCGCGGCCTTGGGTGGAGGGCATTGGTGACCAGATGCACGGGCGCCGGACAATCGCGCAACAACCGCCAATCCAGTGGCGTAAAGAAGATCCGTTTCAACACCGACTCCTCCTGAGCATCCTTGATGATCAGCGCCAAGGGCATCTCATTGACGAAATGAAGGATTTCTTCATAGGGGTCTTGAACCCAGACCACCTCACTGGTGACCTCGATCCGGTGCTGTCTTGCCTGCGCGGCTTGTTCCTCAAGCCATTGTCGATGGCTTTCCAGGTAGCCGTCACGGGCTTGCCGGATTTGCTCGGGGGCAAAAAAACCGGCCACCGCCAAGGCTTCGAGGTAATCGAATGCCACGATATGCAAAGGTAGTTGCATCGCCTGAGCCAAGGCCGTTGCGCGTTCAAACGCAGGCGTACGGGTCATTGATGATGGGGCAATCAAGAGCAAACGCTGGGTCTGGGACATGAGGCACCTCGGCGCAGGGCCATTTCAATGCGAGAACGACCACTCAAGGTTGAGCGCTTCGGGCGCGGACGACTTGATTTTTATCAGTTCGAGGCAAGTCGTTTACGTTGAAGTCCGTTTCGAAGGGGGAATGCAGTGGGCAGGTCACGGGGGCGCCGCGCCAAAGGCCTGGAAATCGCTTTTTTACGACTGAATTTGCCCGTCGAATAATCTCGAACTACAGTTTCAACGCGCCATCGCTCGTGTTTCAGGAGTCTTGTCTTTCACACATCCCGCAATAGCCAGTCAGTGCAGAATGGAGTTCTCATATGGCAATCAGCGCTATCGTCAATGCTGTCTTCAACATCGACAGCAAAACCTACACCGCGTCCCTCAACATCCCGAGTTCCGCCCCCACCAAGGACGCACCTTTCCAGTTCAGCGTGATCTCGCAGGCTCCGACGCCCGATGGAGGTAAAGCACCGGCTCCGCAGACACTGCTCGAGGTCGCCGTAGGCAGTACCAACCAGGTGTTCGTTGCCGTTTCACCGCCCATGGATGTGATTTCCGGTGCCATCGGCAGTGATGTGGTTCAAGACCTGAATGTTGTCGTGTCGGAAGGCACCTACAACCGCGAGAAGCATACCTTCAGCTAAGCAGCGCTCGAATGTGCGACGGGGTGTTCCTGACCACCTCGCCGCATCGAAGCCTATCGTCTGCGGGAGGGCCCTTCGCCCATGGATATCCGCATCTCGGCCCAGTTCGGCTGGTCAGAAATATTTGGTGGAAAATTCAATAGCCAGAGCACCTGCGAACTGGACTTATCGCGGCAATACAGTCTGATCTACGCCGATCTGGCCACTCCTGGCGGCACCGGGCTCGACGTTTTCTCGTTGTTGAATGATGCGTTCGACACGCAACTGCCCACAGGAAAGATCCTGGTGCAGGATGCCGGCTTTTTCACCTTCAGCCATTTTGGCGATGGCGCGCCACCGAGCGGTACGACGCTGCTCAATGTATTCCCTCAGACGCCGGTCCCCATGAGCGTGGCTGAAACGACTCTGTCCATGGACAGCACCTGTGGCTTCTGGCTCACGGTGCGACTCAAGGACATCGAGTTGTTCGACAGCTTGATCCAGATCGGTTATGACACCTCAGCAGGCGCCGGAGACACGCTCTCGCTGTCCGCACTATTGGCCAGCGGCACATCTGCAGGCTCTGCCGTAAAGCAGGCCGTCTATGAGGTGGCCCTGCCGAACTTCAAGTTGTTCGGCATGTTCGGTTTCGAGAACATCAAGGTGGGCTACCAGTTCACCACGGCCAGGCGACTGAGCATCAGCGGAAACCTGACCGTGACGGTGTTCAGCAACGACTATGCCTTCTCCGGTGCGCTGATTTCCGATGACGCAAAGAAAACCGTAACGGCCTGCCTGCAGGCGGCGCAACTTGATGCCACGATACCCTCGCTGTTCGGGGGGGCCATGACCGGCATCTCGTTCTCAAACCTTGTGTTCGGCGCCTATGTCCAGTATGGCGATGCCTCGGCACAGAAGCATTTTCAGGTGCAAGGTTCGGTGAAGGTGGGATCGGCTCAACTCACCGGGCAGATCTACCTGCAAAACGGCACGCCTCAGGTGGCAAGCGTCAAGGTCGACCAGACCCTATCAATCGGCGATCTGTTCAGACAGTGCCTGGGTATCAAGCAGCCGCCCACCTCGCTGATAGACATCACCTTCAAGGCCGGCAGCCAACTCTATTACTGCGCAACCGCAGGCTCCGCGCCGCTGAGCCTGAATACGTTCGCCTGCCCGGCGTCGGGAGGGACAGGCGTGGTGCCCGTCGCACCACCGGCCAGCAGCATTCCGTACCTGCCCGGTTTCAATATTCAGGCTGTTTTTGACCTGACGCTCGTCAGCACCCTCGAAGTGATCGGAAACATTCAGATTGCCAAGGATGGCATTACTGCGTCCATTGCCCTGACCAAACCCATCGACATCTATATTCTGACCATCGCTGCACCGAAGGCGACCAGCGCCACAGGCGGGCCGACGCTGTACATTTCCACGGTCGGCGATAAAGCGTCCATGGGGTTCGCCGGCAGTCTGTGGTTCATGCAAGCGTCATTTGGCGTCGATATCACCGTGGCGGCAAGCAAGAACCAAAGCGGCAACCTGCAGATCGATGGAACGCTCACCGCCCTCTCCGATTACGCCCCCTTCCTGCCCAAGAACACGTCATTGGGGGTGCGCTACAGCAAGGATGGCGGGTTCCAGATTACCCACTGGCCAAACTTTGAATACCTGACCAAGGCCATCGACTTCATCAAGACCCTGCAGAAGCTGTCAAGTGAAGGCAAGCCTGGCTGCGGCCAACTGGCAGATTTCGCTTTCAATACGCTGCTCAAGTCCAGCTTCACCATCAGCGTGTCGTTCAGTACGCAGAGTAACGGCGTAAGCTTGCAACTTGACGGCAATTACACCCTTTTGATCGCCGACACCGCCCTCACTGCTGTGGCGATCCCCTTTCCCGGCATCGTTTCGATCCCCCTGCCCAACACTGCCAAGATCTCTGAACTAGGCGCTTACATCGATAAAGCGCTTGAACAAGCGGCAGAGTCGTTCGTGCAGGGGCTACTCAAAAACAGCGAAGCCATTGCCACGCTGATCGCCCTGACAGCCGGCAAGGCGGCCGCCTCCTACGCCGCCACACTGGCGTGCCAACATCTGATCGAAGGTGCGGCCGCCGACGCAGTAGCGAGCACCGCAGCGGCGGCACTGGCGGCTGCCGAAGCCGCTGCCGCCGGTGCGGCGGGTGCTGCCGCCGCCGTAGCCGGTACGGTAACGGCTGTCGTGGCGATCCTGAACGGCACTGGCACTGGCACTGGCACTGGCACTGGCACTGGCACTGGCACTGGCACTG
>JAEAMF010000808.1_pt1 | contig 30903 bp, 31 predicted proteins | sample 8958721 | NCBI WGS metagenome assembly JAEAMF01 (sample SAMN16933255, study PRJNA681124) | bioreactor sludge metagenome | isolation source: anaerobic bioreactor treating anionic surfactant - SDBS | place: India: Bengaluru | collected 2019-02-28 | reverse complement strand
CGGGTCTTCAACGTTGTTTCAGACCACGCAGTATTCCCAGCCGCTACAAATAAGAAAAACCATAGTAAACTATAAATAATATGTATCTGGTTTTTTTAGAACAGAGAGATTATAGAAACTCGTAACTTTAATTGAACATGAATTTCATGAATCATACTTGAAATACGTTCCAAAATCTATTAATGGTTCCAACTTATGCAATAAATAATGAAGATCAATGAAATTTTCTATTCAATTCAAGGTGAAGGACTACTTTCAGGCATACCAACTATTTTTATTCGAACAACTGGATGTAATCTTCGTTGTAAATACTGCGATTCAACCTATGCCTATGATAAAGGTATACCAATGAATCTGAACGAAATAATAATCTCGTTAAATCGGTATAGATGTAAAGAGATTTGTATCACCGGTGGAGAACCTCTGTTACAAGGAGAAATTTTTGAACTTATTTCTCTCCTTCAACAAAAAGATTACCATCTTTGTCTGGAAACCAATGGGTCACAAAAAATATCATCAATTCATCCTCGATCGCACGTGATGATATCTCTTGATATCAAATGTCCATCTTCAGAGATGCATACTGCAATGGATCTCTCAAATCTTCGATCCTTAACCAAGCAAGATCAACTCAAGTTCGTCATCGCAACAAAAGAAGATTACTCCTATGCTAAACACATATTGCAAAACCATGAGATACAATGCACTGTTTTTCTTCAACCAGTTTGGAGTACAAATATTACACAGCTTGCAGAATGGATATTAAAAGACAATCTTCCAGTCCGTTTGGGGTTGCAAATTCACAAAATTATCTGGGGTGAGAAACAAGGTGTATAAAAAATAAAATACATATATCACAAACTATTTAGCTCAAAAGTGTATTGAGAGGTAAAAAATATAAAGAATATGATTTAAAATTATTATAAAAGATAGTTATATTCATATGAGGTGAAAAGGAAAAATGCAACCAACAAATATGGCATATGATAGAGCAATTACTGTTTTCTCTCCAGATGGAAGACTATTTCAAGTTGAATACGCACGTGAAGCCGTTAAAAGGGGAACAACCACTGTTGGATTGAAATATAAAACAGGTGTTGTCCTTATTGTTGACAAAAGAATAACCTCACGTTTAATTGAACCGGGATCCATCGAAAAAATTTTTAAGATTGATGATCACGTTGGCTGTGCAACTTCAGGTCTTGTTGCTGATGCTCGTGCATTGATAGATCGTGCGCGCATTGATGCTCAAATCAATGAGATAACATATAATGAAAAAATCCAAGTCAAATCCCTAGTAAAGAAAATCTGTGATTTCAAACAAACATATACACAGTATGGTGGAGTACGACCATTCGGAACTGCTTTGCTTGTTGCTGGATATGATGAGACAGGGGCAAGACTTTTTTCCACAGATCCTTCTGGTGCATTAATGGAGTATAAGGCAAGCAGCGAAGGTTCTGGACGAAATGGAGCTATGAGTTATTTTGAGGCACATTATAAAGAAAATCTTACCAAAGATGAGGCGATTATCCTTGGCATCAAAGCAATTCATCAAGCGACTGAAGAAAAACTTAATCCAGAAGCTACCGAAATTGGAATAGTAGACAGAGATTTTCCATTTCATATATTGCCACCAGAAGAATCAAAAGCCTTAGTAGAAAAGGCCATTGGAGGAAATTAAGTGTGGTAAGCCTGGATGATGCAGTTGTCGCGCGCATAAAAAGAGGAGAACATCATTTTGAAATTCTTATTGATCCCTATTGTGCTGAGGATATTCACGAAGGAAAGGAAATTGATGTATCCCAGAATCTTGCTATAGATACAGTGTTTACCGATGCAAAAAAAGGAACACATGCACCAGAAGATGACCTTATAGAGCAATTTGGCACAACTGACATCACTGAAATCGCTAAATATATAATTCTTAATGGAGAGATTCAGCTTACAACAGAGCAACGACATAAAATGCAACAAAATAAAAAGAAACGTGTCATTGATAATATTGTCCGAAATGCAATGGATCCACAAACAAAAACGCCTCATCCTCGACAACGTATTGAACGTGCAATGGATGAAGCGGGAATACATATAGATCCATTCAAATCCGTCAGTGAGCAGGTGAAAACTACAATTAATGCTATCCGAGCATTGATACCCATCTCAATGGAACGAGTGAAAATCTCTGTAAAAATCCCTCCACAGTATATTGGGAAAGCATATGCTGTTCTCAGAAATTTAGGATCAATCGATCAAGAAGAATGGCAAAGCGATGGTTCTTGGATAGGAATTATTAAACTTCCTGCTGGCATACAGAATGAATTTAATGAAAAATTAAATCAAGCAACAAAAGGAAACGTTTCAACAATGATACTAAAATAAAACTCATTATTCTATTGAGGTAACGTTTATGACAAAATCATCTAGAGAGATTGTTTTACCAGGTCATTTGATCGGAGAACTAAAAGACTATAAACCCGGAAAAGGGACAATTGTCGAAAAGGGAAAAATCTACTCAGATATTCTTGGTATTGTGCATAAAAATCCACCTTATGTTGATGTCGTTCCAATAAAAGGTCGGTATAATGCTATTGTTAATGACCCGGTAATTGGGATTATTGAGGAGGCAATGTCATCAAGTTGGCTTGTTGATATCAACGCACCATACCCTGCATTACTTCATGTCAATGAAGTTCCCTGGGAAGTAAATTTTGGAGAGACCGAAAAATTCTTAAACACCGGTGATTCCATCATGACGAAGGTTCTTCGAGTTGACCTAGATAAAAAATTGCAGGTCACCATGAAAGATCGAAATCTGTACAAAATTAGAGGCGGCTATATTATGAATGTAGAACCTTCAAAGGTACCACGAATCATAGGAAAACAAGGTTCAATGATAGGTCTCTTAAAGAAACATACAAAATGCCGTATTTTTGTAGGTCAAAATGGCAGGATTTGGATTGATGGCGATGATGAAAATGTGGTAGTAGCCAAACAAACAATCCAATTGATACAAAAGGAATCCATTTCATTTGGTTTAACGAATAAAATCGAGGAATTCCTTGCATCACATTCACAGTAGAAGGAAGTGTAATAGATATGAAAACTGATAAGAAACTCATCGATGAGAATGGAAAACGATTAGATGGACGAGGAATAAATGATCTTCGAAAGATTAAAATCGAAGCTGGTGTCCTTCATCGAGCTGATGGATCATGTTATCTTGAATGGGGTGGCAACAAAGTCGTTGCTGCCGTATATGGGCCTAGGGAAGCTCTTCCGAGGCATACTCAAAATCCACTAAAAGCCGTAGTAAAAGCAAGATATAACATGGCTGCATTTAGTGTAGATGACAGAAAAAGACCCGGCCCTGACCGACGAAGTCAGGAGATATCGAAGGTTACTGCTGAGGCGTTAGAAAGAATTGTTCTTACTGATCAATTTCCACGGGCATCAATCGATGTAAACATTGAAATTCTTGATGCTGAAGCTGGAACACGATGCGCTGGGTTAACAGCAGCAGGTGTTGCCTTAGCTGATGCAGGCATTCCTATGAAAGATATTCCTGTAGCTTGTGCCGCAGGTAAAATTAATTCTGATGAAAAGAATGGAAAGATATCGGGTGGTGTCGTTGTCTTAGATCTTGGTAAAGAAGAAGATAATTTTGGGAACGCTGATCTTCCCATAGCAATTGCTCCTCGAACAAATGAGATTTTGCTTTTACAGATGGATGGGCATATGACATATGCAGAGTTTGTACATGCGCTCGATTTAGCTATTAAAGGCTGTCATGAAATATCAAAAATACAGAAGGAAGCATTAATCAAACGATATAAATCAGACATGGAGGTCAAATAAATATGACGATTTCTCCAGTAATCAAACAAGAGTACTTATATAAACTTGCAAAACAAGGTAAAAGATCAGATGGTCGTCAGTTTAACCAATATCGTTCCATTGTTATTGAACCAGGTATTATTAATAAAGCCGAAGGATCCGCACGAGTAAAAATTGGTAATACTCAAGTAGTTGCAGGCATTAAGATAGATATTGGTGATCCATATGATGACACACCAAATTCAGGAGTTATTTCTACAGCTACCGAATTAATTCCAATGGCATCTCCCGATTTCGAATCGGGTCCCCCCGATCAACAATCCATTGAATTAGCGAGAGTTGTTGATCGAGGAATCAGAGAATCGGAAGTGATTGATCTTGATACACTGTGTATTGTCCCTGGAGAAAAAATTTGGATGATCTTTATTGATATTCACATTATCGATGATGATGGTAATTTATTTGATGCTGCATCATTAGCAGCACTAGCTGCGTTATATAATGCAAAAGTCCCTGTTGAGAGACTGAAAGAAAAACTTGAGAAATTCCAAGAACATTTCCCTTCAATTACTACATATCTATTGGCCAATCCTCAGGATTTTTCCTTACCAATGCGTGAACCTCCAATTTCCTGTACCTTTGTAAAGTTTAATGATACAATTGTCATTGACCCGTCTATTGACGAACAGTCAATTGCTGAGTCTCGTATTACTGTGGCAACAGATATTGATGGAGATATTCGGGCGATGCAAAAAGGATTAAATGGTAGTTTTTCCGCTGATGAGATAAAAAAGATTATTAATGACTCCGTCATTAACGGGAGAGAACTTAGAGATCTATTAAAAAGAAGCACAGGTAAATAACTATGGCAAAAAGAACAAAGAAAGTCGGGCCAGCTGGAAGATTTTCATCAAGATACGGTGTTCGAGCACGAACTCGTCTACGAAACATAGAAGTAATTCAACACAAGAAACATTTGTGTCCAGGATGTGGACATACTACAGTAAAACGAATTGGAACTGGCATCTGGCAATGCAATAAATGCGGTATAAAATTTGCTGGCGGTAGCTACATTCCAAAAACAGAGATAGGTCTCCAAATTGATAAGATTATCCGTGGAGAAGCGTCAACTATTGAACAAAACCAAGAAACCGAGCCAGAGAGTGAAAAAGAATGACAGGATATCGATGTGGGATTTGTAAGAAAACTGTGAAATTCGATGTAAAAAACATTGGAATGCAATGTCCTTATTGCGGAAGCAAGATTTTTTACAAAGAACGCCCGACGCTTGCCAAACGAATTCAATCTTTATAAGGACTGAACAGATTATTCCATTCTATGCTTTATCCCATGTATTAAAGGTTGTTGGCACAGAAAGACTGCTTTTAGAATATGATGGGTAAGAATTTGAATAATCATTTTTATCCAATGTTTTTTGTATTTAGTTCATTCGATGGAATCAAACGCTTTTCGTGCCATATCAAGTTCTTGTTGGTATGACTCTAAGGATGGATAATCAATATTTCTTCTTTGTCCAAATATCATATGAATCATCTTTAAATTCTATTTTATACAACAATTGTCTACTGTGTTTATTCTAACAACTATTCAAAGAATATTTTTGAAAGTGATTTCACGAAATTTTCACTAAAATTCATATCTTCCCCTCTATTTAAAAAATCAACATTCCCTTTCATACCTCTCTCCTCAAAATTAAAAAGGATAAAGTGTTATTTAAAGATTACTAAAAAATCAATATTTTATATTCATTAATTTTGAATTTTACAATCATTTTTTACATTATAAATGGTATTATGTGATATATTATTGTAAATAATCTCCATGATACTACTGATTTTATTCAATGTATGAATTGGATTATGTTGAAAAGTAAATAAATATGATGCCACATGAAGGTCAAATCCCTCTTCCATACCAATAATAGCATGGTTTTCCCCAATGGGGAAATAAAACGCCTGTCGGGGTTTTATGTCAATTCCTCCATGCGATTCATCCCACAAACTTAATTGTGGGGATTTCTCGATCTTGTGTTGTTAAGATACCAAAACCTTAAAATTTTACTAAAACGTACCTTACAATAATACTATAGGCATAGACTATGCGAAGAATAAATTTAATTTTCGAACTTGATTCACCAAATCAAGCTGAAATTGTATATAAATCACTTCAACCAGAACTTAAAAAAGGGAGTCTAAAAACAGATATTGAAATCTCCTGTTATCTAAACACTCTTTCTCTTACAATTAATGCAGAAAATACAAGTGCATTGAGAGCGGCATCCAATTCATATATTCATTGGATACAAACAGCCGTAAATATCACAAACTCAATTTAAATCATAAGCGTTTCATTTCGCTCTGGCCCAGTTGATACTAGTGAGAGTTTTACCTGTAGAAAATTCTCAATAAACTGCAAATACTCTTGTGCTTGTTGGGGAAGTTCATAAAAAGTTTTTGGTAATTCGAAATTCTTCCAACCATCAAACGTCTTATAGATTGGCTGACAAGTATATACATCGTCAATAGATGAAGGAAATGCACTAATTGTATGTCCGTTAAGTTTATATCCAATGCATACCTTAATTTTCTTCAGATTATTTAATACATCTAGCTTTGTTACTGCGAGTTTGGTGATTCCTGAAAGGATACATGCATGTTTTACAACTACTAAATCCAACCATCCGCATCGTCGTGGCCGACCAGTTGTTGTACCATATTCAAAACCCTTTTGTTGCAAATGTTTACCCGAATCATCAAATAATTCTGTGGGGAATGGTCCCTCTCCAACACGAGTCGTATATGCCTTGACAATGCCAATGACATCACTAAGATACCAAGGCGGAAATCCGGAACCAATAGCACAGCCACCCGCGATAACGTGTGATGAAGTAGTATAAGGATATGTTCCATAATCAACATCGAGCATGGTGCCCTGTGCGCCCTCAAAGAGTATGTTTTTACCTGCCTTATATGCCTCATATAAAATTAGATGCGTATCTGTAATGTACTCCTTGAACCGCCGACCAAACAAAACATATTGCTTTAAAATTTCTTCCTTATCAAGGATATCATGCAACCCATAAACCTCTAGCATCTTCTGTTTAATAGGAAGAATTTGATCAAGGCGCTTAGAAAGATGTTCCTTATGCAATACATCACCCATACGGATGCCATTTCGACTGATTTTGTCACTATAACATGGACCGATACCGCGTTTCGTTGTCCCGATTTTCTTATCTGCCAAATAGTGTTCTTCAGCGCCATCAAGAAGTTTATGATAAGGCATTATCAAATGAACACGGTTACTGATTAATAGTTTGGGAACAATCCCTCGTGTTGTTAAACTCTTAATTTCCTCAGAAAGCACCATAGGATCTACTACACACCCATTGCCTATTACACCAATCTTTCCAGAAATTACTCCTGAAGGTATAATATGAAGTTTATACACCTCGTCCTCGATTTTAATAGTGTGCCCAGCGTTATTGCCTCCCTGGAAACGTACAACATATTCAGCATTTTTTGAAAAATAATCAACAATTTTGCCTTTTCCCTCATCACCCCATTGTGTACCTATTACAACTTGAACAGACATGATAGACTCACGAATCAGGCAATGAAAAACCAATAGATAAATTTGTGTATCATCAAATTTTTTTAAAGGAAAGACTTATTGATGGTGAGTGCTCCAATTGACGTTTAACGGTACATAGACTAGCGGCTTTTAATACTGCATCTTTATATTTTTCGGGGAAATCTTTATTTACCATGATAATGAGTTTGATAGATTCTACTAGACCATTCCTATTCTTCATCGCTGTAAGCTGCAAGGATAATCCCTCTGTTGGAATATTACGTTGCCTACAAAATCGAAGTACATAGATTCCTGTGCAAGTCCCAATTGAAGATAAGAACAACGAAAAGGGATCAGGTGCACTTCCCGTACCACCATCAGATATAGGTTGATCAGTTTGAACGATAAACCCATTGAAACTTGCGTTGACCTTTTGGCCACCTGGAAAACTAATTTTCATTTCCATAATATTAACTAATTAGAGGAACGCTTTTTTATTTATTAATTCATTGGAGAAAACATTTATTAAAACGATACATATCAACATCGAACAATGCGAAATCCTTTCAAAAAAACTACAGACAATCCAATATTACAACTTACCTTTGAAGAAATTGAACTTCTAAAAAAAAAGGTTGGTGAACATTTTCCATTTTATGATTTTCGAATCCAAGATAATGTCTGTGTTTTTTTTTGTAATGTTGATACAAAATCATTAGAACAAGATTTTAATTCGCTTCGTAAATCACTTTCAGAACAGGGTTTCATACCATTTCTAAGGAAAGAACATGGGGAATACCTTTTTTATGTGACAAAAAAGCCAAAGCAAATACAAAAGCCAATATGGATTAATCTTGTTTTGCTTATCGCAACTATTATTACTACTATACTAACAGGATCGTTGTTAGATATTAATATGCAATCAATAGTAACTTACCAAGATATTCAATCATTGCCTGGCATCTTGATGCTTTTTGAACCTCAACATCTTATAAACGGGGCTTTACTATTTTCGTTACCATTAATGAGTATTCTCTTCATTCATGAAATGGGGCATTACTTTATATCAAAAAAACATCAACTTACAACCTCTTTACCATTTTTCATTCCAATTCCACCGATACTACCTGGTTTTAACATTGGTACATTTGGTGCGTTAATATCGAGTAGTGACCCAATGCCAAACAAAAAAGCATTATTTGACGTTGGTATTGCAGGTCCACTTGCAGGGTTCCTCATCGCGATACCAGTAACCATCATTGGGCTCATAACATCAGAAATCACACCAATTTCAAGTGTCGGGCAAGGGGAAACAATTCTAGGCAGTTCATTACTCTTTATGCTGTTGGCAAATATTTTTTCCAATGTGCAACCCGGATTTGCTGTTGATTTGAATCCAATCGCATTGGCAGGATGGATTGGCTTGCTTATCACTTCAATAAATTTATTACCCGCAGGTCAACTGGATGGAGGCCATATTTTTCGTGCAGTTTTAGGTGAGAAACAAAAATATGCAGCCTGGATAGCTATCGTTGTGATGATTTTTACTGGATGGATTTTTTTTGCTATCCTTGTCATGTTTCTAATTGGAACTATGCATCCTCCACCGCTTAATGATACCTCTGAAATCGATACAAAACGAAAACTCTTCTTTATTGTTGCTGTTTCTATCCTTCTACTGTGTTTCATCCCTGATCCCATATACATGGTATAATATTCGATTAATTATCGCAATGTTTAAGACATATGAGTTATTTTCCATCCATACGTGGCAACTATGAAAACGTATCTTAAAATACTCTTTAGTAGCGAAGGAGAATCTCCCTCGGAAATTAAAGATCTCTTATTGAATATGGGTTTTATAGCGACCAAAGGTAACTATGATTTTGTCTACGAATGGATGGAAGAATCCGTAAATATTGATGAGCTCATCTGGTTTGCGGATAAGGTCCATTCGGCGTTACGAAAGAGTCACTGTTTATTCGAAATCGAAACAATATGATGTATTTGATTTTACTTGTTTCTTTTCTCGTTACAATTCTTAGCCGCTGTTCCGATCACTCCCATAAGTGTATGGTATTCCCATTTTGATGGAAGAGATCGACTAATCATTCGTTTGAACATTACCTCAGTTTTCTCTTTTTTGTATAACGGATATTCAATAGAATCAAGTAACAATCTGAACGCTTCATATAAATGTGTTTTTTCGGTATGATCAAGTCCCCTACGTTTCAAAGGAAGTTTCGTATGCTCAAGATATAACTGATAAAGAATAATACCTACTGCATGTGACAGATTCATTGAATGATACCTGTCGCTAGTCGGAATCTTGACCATGAGATCACAAGCCGCAATCTCATCGTTAAGTAGTCCATAATCCTCACGACCAAAAAGCAAACCAACATTACCATTAACATCAAAAATCTTTTTGGAAAATTCCTGAATGAAAATTGGGTTCCGTAAATGTTTCTTTTCCGATTTAGTATCAATTGATGAAGTTGCCACTAATAAATCAAGATCACTAATTGCCTCCCCAAACGAAGAGAAAGTACAAGCATTGTCTACGATGGAAGATGCGTGCATCGAACGACTATAACACTCACCATCAAGTTCACAGGGATTAACAAGATATAACCTCTCAATGCCAAAATTCATCATAACCCGAGCGACAGAGCCAATGTTTCCCCCATATTTTGGTTCAATAAGGATCACAATAAATTCTGGTATGGAATGACACCATCCTCAAATAAGTAATAACAATCTCATAAGATTTATTTTAGTCTCATACTTTCTTCTTTTTCGGTAAGTAATTTTTGATATCTCGACGGAAGATGATTTGCAGCATCTTCCAATTCTGGTTGAAGTTTTATGAATTCTGATCGTTTATTCTTTTCCAACTCTTTGAGAAGAAATCGTTTATTCTTAAGATAGACCCAAAGATACCAGACACCAACAATAAAAAAGATAAATCCAACAATAAGTACATATGGAGTCCAATCAAGAATCTCTTTTGGGATACTCAAGTAGTTGTCGATATTATAAAAAACTTTCAATGTTCCTAAGAGCCCATACGCAAGCGCCAGTACTCCTACGATACTACAAACGATGCTTAATCCAAATATATATTCTTGTAGAATTTTTCCTATTTTTCGACCCATTTGTATTCCTCCATAATTTATTAATATGATTTAGCGAATCTCATCCAATGAACTGCAGGCGCATTACATATAGGGCAGATTTGATTATTTATTTCGTTATCAGATTCCAATGGTTCTCCTAGCGTATTTCCCTCAAGAATGTTTTCTATTTCTGAAGCACAATCATCTTTGCCGCACCAAGGAAGATGTATTATACCTTTAAGATTCTTAGCATCCTGTATATTTGAAACAATATTAGTATTATCTTTAAGGATTTTTTGAGCTTTTTCAAATAGACGAATAGAGAGATTGCCCAATGCCTCGGCTACTTGAGTCTCAATTTCTGCAAGTGGAATCTGTTTTTTCACACCGGTGTCTCTTGGAACAACAACAATTCGGTTATTTTCAATATCTTTGGGACCGATTTCGATTCGTAAAGGTACTCCTTTCAATTCCCATTCATAGAATTTATTTCCTGGAGTGATATCACGTTTGTCAACGATCACTCGTAAACGACGATTCGATAGTGTTTGTGCAACAGTTTCACAGGTTTTTAACACTGTTTCCTCTTTTCCCTTGAAGACTATAGGGACAATTACTATCTGGTTTGGAGCAACTGCAGGGGGGAGTACCAATCCTTTATTATCTCCATGGATACCGACAATTGCACCCAGTATCCGTTCACTCATCCCATACGTTGTCTGATGACAATATTCATGACCACCATTTTCTGTTTCATAGAGAATCTCATAGGGTTTTGAGAAATTATCCTTATATTGATGAATGGAGCCGAGTTGAAGAGTGCGCATTGAAGGCATAAGAACATCAATACTGATTGTATAGAAAGCACCTGCGAATTTATCCCATTCTGGCCGTTTATTGAAGATAAAAGGAAGGCACAGTTGTTTCAAAAGAGTACCTGCAATTTCTTTATCTTCTTCCACTTGGCGTTCAGCATCAATAAAATCGACATGACATGTATGAGCTTCAAAGAAATGAATTTCTCTAACTCGGATAAATGCACGGGTTTGCTTAGTTTCATATCGAAATGTATTAACAATTTGAAATATTTTTAATGGCAAATCAGCATGAGATCGGATCCATAGCGAAAAAATAGGATACATAGCTGTTTCGGATGTTGGACGAAGTAACCATCGCTCTTCGAGAACATTATGTCCTGCATGGGTGACCCAATAGACTTCGCTACTAAATCCCTTAATATGATCAGCCTCTTTTTGAAAAAGAGCCTCAGGAATACAAAGCGGAAAACAAACTTCTTGATGATTTGTATTATTCATCTCATTTCGGATGAGATTATCTAGGTGGGTCATGAGTTTCCAGCCATATGGTCGCCATACATTCATTCCTTTGATAGGATATCGTTTATCACAGAGATCCGCTAATTCAACAATTTCATTATACCACTCATTAAATTCTTCATCTTTTTTGACCTTTGTTTCAGGCATACTCATTCGACCTGCACTCGGAAAAGTTACTACCCTCTTAAAGATGACGGTTTAATATTAAAAAAAATGGACGACTAGACGCCTCGTCCTTCTTTTGCCTTTGGCCGCAGTTCTATTGATCGGCAATGCCGACAACGTTTCGCCCGCGATGGGTTTGTTGCACCACATTTCATGCAAATTTTTTTGTTTAATAATCGTTGTTCTGCTTCTGGAAATTTTGTCATATAATTGCCGCCTAGTTATTGTATCGGTATGAAGCTGCGATATTTAAATTTACTTATATAGAATTGTTTTAAATGATTACATTTTTACTACTATTTAACGTTCATACTCGAGATCTGTTTTTCACATTTGTCAACCTATAACAAGCGTAAAAAAAATTCAAATTTTTTCAGTAATGAATCTTATCCTACTATAGTGATTTTTATTAGAATTGTTGACAGGTTATAACATCTCATAAAAAACCAAACAAATACGTTAATAATATACATTAATATATATATTTAATTTAACATATACGCCATTTTAATTTTATGAAAAATGAATGTTTCAGTGATTACTTAATATTACAAAATAAAGAGGTTGAAAATTATAGAAATCTTCATAATGAAGGACCATATTGCAATCTGGAGGTGAAAATGCTTGACAAAAGAGATAATAACGTGTCCTCGATGTTCAGAGAATTTTATGGTTGATAAAAAAGAGGGGGTTATGCAAGAAAAATTCACCTGTTCCATATGTGGTTACCAAATAGATAATCATACATTAGTAAAAAGTGAAAAGGATGTTTATGATAAATCATCGAAGTCTATTGATGAATGTGCATGGGAGGAACGCAGAGAAGGTAGAAAAACGATACTCTCTTCAACAATACCTCGAACAGATAAACCATTGTTTGCTTCAATATTTCTTATTGTTGTTGTAATCATTGGTTTGTCATCAGCTATATTTCCTGAAGCCTATTTACAAGCTCCACTTGACGTCTTATTTGCAGCGGGCTTAACTGGAACAATCACAATAACTATACAAAATCAAAGTGGAATTCCTCTTGAAAACATGTATATTTGGGTTGATTCTTTATCAAAACGTGTGACAGATTCAAATGGAACGACTACTATTAATAACGTCCCACTAGCAAAGCAATTACTGCATGTGTCATCCGCCCTGGATAATTCTAGTGGATTCAAAGAGTTCTTCTTTTTACCAATTCACAGTTATTATAATATTACTGTTACAAACCAGTCGGGCAACCTTCGGATAATTGACAAATCAACAAATCTTGCTTGGTGTTCGAGTATTGTCCTTCTTTTGTCAGTTGTGTGTTTATTTGGTTTTATTGCTGCATGGAAACGTCAATACTTCGATGTAGCTTTGGTTGGAGGTATTATAGGATTAGGTATTTTCGGTTTTTATTTTGTCGGAACTATCCTTAGCGTTATTGCCCTATTATTACTAATTAAATCAAAAGAAGAGTTTAAAGATGAAAAAAAGGGAAAAAACTTCTAAAATGATCTTTTTTGTTTTTACATTGTTTCTTCTTTGGAGTTTTTTACAAATACTCCCACCATCCATGCTTTCCTCAAACTCTGTTTTGGATTTATCGGGCCAGACGTTGGTAATTGACAATAACCATATCATAGAAACAATGCCTTTTCCAACAAATATCATTTACTATATCGGTGACAGACTTTGTCATCAACAAGCTGACCGATCTTTTTTCCTTAATGGAAATCAAATGCCTTTCTGTAGTCGATGCACAGCGATATGGATAGGATTTCCCATAGGTCTGGCACTACTATTTTTTTTGACAATATCCTTAAATGAACGATTTCTTTACCTCATGTTATTCAGTTTAGTGCCCATGGGAGTTGATGGTATCGGGCAGCTTTTTGGTCTTTGGGAAAGTACGAATATTATTCGATTAATAACAGGGTTGATTACTGGTATTGTTTTTGGAATGACAATTGGCATAATTATTGATGAATGCAAAAGCTTGTTGAAATTTAATAAAATACAAGACAATAGTTGAGTATTATTAGAAGTCGATACATGGCGAAGAATAATACAATATTGTTCATCTGTTCTACATTCCTTATCTCTCTTAATGAAAAATGTTATATATTATCTTCATCTCAATTATTTTTTAAATGAGAATATTGTTAAAACTCTAGACAAATAGAGATAATATTAGTAACGACGAAGATATATTTTCATTGCTTAAAATCGAAGTTATCGTGTTCTTTCCGTCTCTCCTAATGTCTTAACATGTCATCAAAGATTCCTCTAAGTATCTGTATCTGAATAAACCTTTTATAGATGAGATAAAAATTAATTAGATTGTGTTTTGAAAGGATTAGCTCTTTTTCTTTTATTTGAATTGGTGCTAAGGGAATCCATTATTCTTATTTTGCATATATAATACACCACAATCCCAAAGACAATAACCGAAAATTGAAAGTATTCAATTTTCATTAGAACATTGGCAACGATGAGTATTAATGTGCTACAAAAGTAATAATAGATTATCCTGCTGTTATAAACGCCATAACCCAGTAACATTCCAGTTAAACCGTGGATTAGAATTAATCCAACAGAGCCAACCAAAATTGAGATATAACCATATACCTCTATCTCTTGAGACAACGATATGATTAAAAAAAGTGGATAAATAGACCCGAAACCTAGACCTAAAGAAAAACCATAGAAAATGGTAGAAGTTTTATTTTGAAAGCGCCCTACATTTAAAATTGCTGTTTTAATAATTTGCTCTAAAAATGAGAATAATACGACAAAGACAAAGATTAAAAGAATGTCTCTTGGGAAGTTTGTTATCCATTCAACTATTACCGTAATAAAACCTGAGATAATACCGATAACAAACATTATAAACATGATTTTTTCTAAAAAATATCCTTCAAATTTTTTCAATCCAATATAGAGAAAAATAAGGGCGGGTATAATCCCTAGGAATAAGCTTGATTCTGGAAGAAACGATAGTGACATAAGCATTAAGCATCGGAAAGACTATATTAAAGCGCATCGATTATACATATTGTAAGAATTGTTTACAATTGAGGATGTGAAAGCGTATGTTACAGACACCTGTAATTGTTTTGAACGTTAAAACATATATTGAGGCAGTGGGAGACCAAGCGGTTCGATTTGCACAGATGATGGAACAAGTGTTTGATGAAACCGGCGTTCATATGGCAATCGCAGTCCAAGCAACTGATATTACAGCGTGTAGCAAAGCTGTTCATATTCCTGTGTTTGCTGAACATATCGATCCAATCAAATCCGGAAGTCATACGGGGTGGACCCTTCCCGATGCTGTAAAGGCGGCCGGTGCAGTTGGTACCTTGATTAATCATAGCGAACATCGATTACTGTTGTCAGATATCGATACATGTGTTGCTAGGGCAAAGGAAATCGCTCTTGATCAAATTGTGTGTACTAACAATATTTCGACTTCAAAAGCTGCCGCAATCTTTAAACCACATTTCATCGCTGTAGAGCCACCTGAACTCATTGGGGGCGACATCTCGGTAACTACAGCTGATCCATATATTGTGAGTGGGACAGTTGAAGCAGTCAAGAAAGTCAACCGGGATGTCAAGGTGCTCTGCGGAGCAGGGGTAAAAATTGGAAAGGATGTAAGAAAAGCCCTTGAACTGGGAGCTGAAGGTGTGCTTCTTGCAAGTGGTGTCGTAAAGGCAAAAGATAAGCTCGAAGTAATGCGAGATCTTGCATCGGGCTGTTAACAGTCAAAAAAAAATCATTCTTTTATGCGTAGTGAATCGATTGAATCTTTGTAGCTAGCATTTTTAAAAATATAGCTTCCAGCTACAAGGACAGTTGCCCCATGATCTATGACAATTGCTGCGTTTTTGTCAAGTATTCCACCATCAACCTCAAGATAAATCGATTTATTGATTTTTTTAATAATGTCTGCAGTCTGTTTAATTTTTGGGAGTACTGTTTCCAAAAATTTCTGACCTCCAAAACCTGGAAACACAGACATGATAAGAACTAAATCAACTAAAGGAATTATGTTTTTAATGGAACTGACCGGCGTATCTGGGTTGATGGATACTCCTGCATAACATCCCGCTTTTTTGATTAAAGTAATAATTGATGAGATATTTGGACATGCTTCAGCATGAACAGTAATAAGATTTGATCCGGCATCTGCAAATGGTTCGATAAAATTTTCAGGTCTTTCGATCATCAGATGAACATCAAAGAACAGATTTGTATACGGTCGAATATGTTTCACAATAACAGGGCCGATAGTCATATTTGGAACAAAATGCCCATCCATGACATCAATATGAATCCAGTCAGCACCTGCTTTTTCTATTGCTTTAATTTCCTCACCAAGCTTTGAAAAATCAGCCGAAAGAATCGACGGTGCAATAAGAACCATAGTACCTTAGACACGATATATACTCTAAGTTTATAAAAGATGATTATACCGGCTGAACAGGAAAAATAAACTATTTTTTGACTTTTCGAATTTTGAACTCACCGTGGATAACCGGAATAATTTCAATCTTGTCCCCATCATTGAAGTCAAAAGCTTTTGCGATTTGACTAGGGATAGTAACAACAAGACTACTCCCCACTATACGGGCTTTTCTTGTTAGAGGCATATCCCCCTCCTAGCATATACCAAATGGAATTCTATATATATATATTTTTTCATTCTTTTAAGAATATTATTTAGGATACTTTTAGAAATATCTATCTGCATCCTTTTATTTTCATATACATACCAGAATATTGTCAAAAAACAATGAATATCTTGCCGATGACGTGAGGTTTGTATGAAAATAGTTGGCGGATCTGAAAGATATGCGAGAACTATCATCTTGGGACATTATTGATGACTTTACAACAAACCCAACACTTTTCAAAAAAAGCGAACAGCCCATTTCAGAGATAATTAAAGAGATAGTTATATTGTTGACGGCTCTATTAGTCTTGAACTTGCTGGTGAAAAATCCACCGATATGGTAAAAGAAGCGAGGACCTTATTGAAAAAACATCAAAGGAATATCAGAAAAATGTAGCTATTCTCCAACTTAAATATAAAATCAGGAGTCATCGTTGCAAGTTGCCATCCAATCCATGTTGTCCAAGCTGCTCGATTGGAAGCTCATATCCCATCAAAACAACCAACTATCATTAGAAAGATGGTAACACACTTTCTAACAAAGATTGACATTAGACAATTTCTTCCATATTGTGAAAGAGTAAAAGAATAATGCCCCCACATTTAGAGATAATGAGATAGTAACTCATAAGAGTATATTAAACAACAAATTCTAAACAATTTTTTTGAAATAGTATGGTTATTCATGTCGTTTTATTGTAAGTAAATTATTTATATGGTTCTAAATGATATATAACATTGAGATTTACATCTGATACCCATTCTTTGGGAGCTTCGTTCATGATGAAACATATTATTAGTAAATACAAGTTATTTTCGATATTTCTTATCCTCTTATTGCTTGTTGCATCAATTCTTCCTTCAACATTAGCAGATATTGATACAATGCATCATGTTGGTTTTTCTCAGGGCATCGCTTGGAAGCCATTCGTCCCTATGAAAAAAACAACATTCATTGGTTATGACGATAACACTCTTATAGATGATTATGCTTATTTAGCGTCAATACCCTCATCTGTTTTTTTCGATAAGACCTCAGATAAAATATATACAAGTCCCTTATTGTTCTATCAAGAAGAACTCCTTACGGATGATTCAGAGAAATTGACGTTAAACGGGAGACAGGGAATCAATTATTTTATGGAGGATTGGATGTCTTATTCATTGGGAACTCTTGATCAACTTTCATTAGTGAATGTGGAAAAACAACAACTTGACGTTACTTGGAAAGCAAAGGATACTACACTGATACAAGGAACAGATATTTATGAGATTGCTAGTCAGATTGCACTGGCGAATTGGGAATATGCTGATGATGTTGTCCTTGCTGTGATACAAGAGAATTACAGTACACCAAATAATAGGACAAGTGGCATATTGACCGGTAAAATTTCACCAGAAAAGGGCAAAATAGAAGAACACTTCGAAGTACCTCAGACTAATGAGGTATATCCCATATACCATGATTTTACTGTTCCTGAGGGTTATAAGTTTTTGAAAGTCCGATCATGGTATCCGTGTTTCTATTTCGTAGCAGGTATCCCGGGGTTCGAAGGAATCATAAACATGTCAATTCCTGCTGGTGATAGGGATATCCAAGTGTATTGCGAATTAAATGGCGAGTGGATGATGGCAGCCATTACAAGCGAATGGAATGCACAATCCGGCATGGATGTTGACAAAACATCTGCATATGTGTATAAAAGTGGACGATGGAGTGTTGCACTTACCGATGTGCCAACGAAATCAAAAGATATCTATCAAACAACCATCACACCGGGGTCTGATATCGAACCAACAGGTTTGGAAGTACAGAAACATCATAGTCTATTCACTTTTAGTTGGGGTCGATATGGGACTCTTTTTGAAGTATTGAAGAGTATGAAAGAGGTCATGTATCAGGTTGATATTGAGATGTATCCAGGTATCGATATTGCAATCCCCAATACGCCACCATTTGGCTGTAGAAATGTTCGAATAAATCTGACATGGGACAACAAGAATATCGATTTAGGTTTCTCATTAATCGGTCCTTCAGGTGAAGAGATCTTATCGACCCGTGAACCTGGAGTTTCAAGTACCATCAATGCATCCGTCTATGATGTTGGCATTCCGTTACCACCTGGAACAACAACAGAGTTACAGGTTCATCAATTGGGCCAATGTCTCCCCAATGAACACTATTCAATATGTGTCTTTACGATGAATGACATCAAAAATGACGTCGATTTCACCATTGAATACTCATGGGAACAAAATTTTTCACAAACAGAAGGCGATGGACTTGGATCTGCAACTCAAGCTGCCATCCTTGCCTCAGAAAAAAATGCTCCATTGATCTATGTTTCGCCTGATAATATCCCTCAGGTGACCATTGATACACTCTATCAACTTGGCACCAAAAGAGTCTTTCTTGTCAACATTGGCGGTCAGTTAACAGGAATTGCTAAGCAACAGTTGAAAAACGATTTTTCTCTTGCAGCAGAATATACCACCTATGAAGATATATACCAATCAATAAGAATGATATCGAAGAGTAATGATGTGATTTTCTCAACCATTGATCCATGGACCTTATGGTACGTTACCACATTGAAACCCGAGGGTGAAGTACAAGGGGCTCGATCGTTTGGTCCAGCAGCATATATTGCAGCTCATCATGGTTCCCCTGTATTACTAGTTGATGTTCATCCTGAGCTTTCAAGTGCAGTGGTATGGCATACCGAACTTTGGAGACGCCATTCTGATGGACATTCAAAGCTCCCAACAGTAAGTGAGATGTATCTGACAGGGATGCGTGTCATAGAGTTCCTTGAGAACCATGGTTACGACGAGGAAGGGGAAGAGACAATCATAACAGTCGCTGGTCAATATGATATTGGATTTCCATGGGATAGAGTATTTGTTGGAAAAGGAAAACCAGGCAGATTCTTTGGTTCACCAGTTGATTTATCTGTATGGATCTCCAAAAACGTGTTCTATCCAATGATAGTGTTTGAGAACCCTGCCTTGTCAAACCCCTTAGGAGTGTCAGTCATCAATGGAAGTAGTAGTAAACGGCGGTTTCCCTGGAGGGGAACCTTAGGGTTGAGAATTACCAAACCTTCTAAAGAAATCACAATAAAGTATCCTGTCTTGGATACATTGGTATGTTATGATATTAAGTTCAATAGCCGCGCAAGCGATTATTGGGGATTTGAATATAAGTGTGCCGACGGTACAATTCCTGGTCGTTCACAGTCTTTTGAACCGATTGATGAGGGTGTAATGCTCACAGTTAATGGACAACCTGGGGGTTTTGTCGCTGATCTTAGTGGTGCAGAGGTTCAACCATTTTATCTTAGCAAAGGTGGATACAATCCTGTTTTTTCAACGAATTTCGATGCGAACATGTACAATCTAAACCAAGGAGTGTTATTATGGATGGTTAATACCCACGGTGCTCCTATGAACGGCGGGATGCTGATGTTTTGGGATGTGCACTGGGAGAATCCTGCTAAAATTGGATACCCTCCCATTCCCCTTGCAGCATATTCGAAGGAGACCAACCCTTGGCGGGGATATGAATGGCTCATGGGGTCTACAGAGGAACCTGATACGATGACCATGGAGATCCATGGGTTGCTTCCAGCTTTATTTGGTAATCCTGACCCTTTTGGAATCCGCTTCTTGAAAACTGGTATTGATTGGGCTGTTGCTAAGCACCCCGTGCGCGATATCTTTGGCACTCTTACCAGCCTGCCTATATTAAATATCCTTGCACCGGATTGGTTTCAGAATACCCAAGACTATTATGACGGTGTTATCATCACTGTGCTATTAGGTCGATTTGGTACTTCTTGGTATAATGGAACACAGATCGATGAATCGCTTGGCAATATCCATTCAGCAGGTATCAGTAGTGTTGCTTGTCTCCCAGCAGGCAAATATCTTCAACTTTCGCTGATGCGTCATGGTTCACCTTTCCAGATTATGGATCCATGGGCAACATCATGGTATTCAGATGTATGGCAAAATGCTGTTCCACGAGGTATTGCCCTTGGTCAAACCATTGGCGATATTTATACAGAGGGAATCTTGAAGGTTGGAATACAATACGTCAGCGATGAGAAACCGAACTGGTGGTGGGACCTTGCCGAGAATGTCTGCCTCTTTGGGGATCCTGATTTAAGGGTATGGGTTCCAAGTACAACCTATAGCTCAAAGAATCATTGGGAAGTCGAAGATATCCAGCCTTTGCGATATGATGTTTCAAAGGGATTTTCCGTTGATGGACATACACCATTTGGAGCTACTTCACACCCACATGTAACTGTACCAAAAATGATACTTGGTCAATATCAGATAGTTATCATAGCTGTTGTAGTTGTTGTCCTTCTAATTCTTTTTGCCATCATGATTAGGAGACAAAAACACAAGTGAAGTCTAATGATACAAAACATTCCATCATTTGCTCGACAAGAAACCTTAATGTAAATAATTATATAGCGAAAAAAATATTGTTGTTAAACTTTTCCAAACTCTTTTTTTCGTTCCTTGGTTGTTTTACCAGTTGCATCAAAAAGAAACTCATTCCATTTCTTTATAATACTAAAATCCCCACTCACATTTTTTGATGGCACCGTGTCAATAAACAGTGACAGTTTTTCCTGTCGAATTGATATTTTTCCAATAGATGGAACTTCAAAGTTTACTCCTTGTGATACATCCCCTTTCACACCAAAGTAGTCGAAAAGTAATGTATTTATATCTCTATTATGCCCTCGTTTAATTATATATTCTCTCATCGGCACACCAAACATCCATCAAACGAAAACCATTCATATTAATTTTTTGATACAGTTCTATTTGAAGCAACACATGTTTCTCGTTTGAAAGTATCTTAAGAATCATATGATACATACCGTCAATATGTTCTTTAACCATACCACAGTTTCTAGGTTTAAACCGTCGTATATCCTCTGTAACAACTATCAGTATTTCTTGAAGAACATTCTATAATGTATTAAAAGAAGAAAAAAGGAAGAGGGGGGTTACGAGTACCCATACGTTCTGAAACAAAATTCGTACGTATCTGGCAAATCTCGCCACAGCCCACCACCGTTACGAGTGAACCAAAACGCACCGTCATCATACAAATCGCCAAAGGCATAAGCCCATTCATACCCAAAGCTAGTAGTGACACCACTGGGCGTCGGCGGACAGACAATGAAATAGTGGACGTCGGGTGTAATTGTTGTATCAGCGAAATCAAGTGAGAGCCAATCCCAGCTACTGCTGACTTCCGCTGGGGTGAATACGAGCGTATCGACGAGGGTTCCTTGTGGGTGATCTTCTCGGAGTTCGACGGTCAAATCGAATTCTGGTGTACCAAACTTCCGTAAATATATGTCTGCATGTGTTAACAAACTTATCGTTGGGATGAAATCTTGTGCTGCTGCCCAATCACCATCTGACGCATGCCGAACAGGGAACCCACGGTCATAGAGATTTTGATCGACATCAAGAAATTCTTCTCCGCTAGGTATATACAGACTGACGCTGAACACACCAGTTCCTCCATTTGATTGGATGCTCACAGGACATTGATAGGGACCAGGTGCCAACCCAGTTGTATCGACATTAATGGAAATGGTATCATGTTCCCCCGAGCTATTTCCGATTAACGGGAAAATATCCACCCAGTCACATGATTCACTTAATGTGTAATTTAACTGAAATGCACCACTATTCCAAAGTTCAAAGGTTGTCATATCCGTTTCATCAACGTTCATAATGCCAAAATCATAGAATGTAGGAGTATAGATCAAGAATGGCTCTTGTGGAGAATAATCAAAAATTGATGCATAAAATGCATCGATTCCTGCTTCAACAACAGCCTGAGTGTTTAAATCCGATGCTTCGAAACGAACTTTGACTTGATCCGAAGGGGTGATGACATCTGAAAGGAGGAAACTTTGTTCAACCCATCCTGTTAATGATTGAGGCCCGATGGTTTGAGCAAGTACCCATGTTGCCCCATTATCGTTAGACACATGGACGAGGAACAAGTCATTATTCGGGTCGTTCCCGTAATCATTGGTGTACCACAGGGCATAGTCAATCCGCGCGTCTGCTTGGGCATCCAATAAGAGAGTTGGTGAAATTAACCACGTGATACCCTCATCGACGTCTTCATCATCGCTATTACCGGTAATATAACATTGCCCAGATCCATCGTAATCGGTTGGTGGATCGCCACGGTTATCATTGATAGGGATGCCTCGTTCCCATTCTCCTGTTATCCCGTTTTCACTTTCAATTGTCCAGCCATTGTCCAGTTCAAAGTTATCTTGGAACACTAAGCTAGTGATACCGACCGTGACCTGTTGAGATAGCTGTTGATTTTCAAAATACACCTCATTGTAGACGGGAACAGCATATATGGTCACATTATAAATACCGATTCCTGAGGTAGTGCCATCCCATGAAAAGGAGATCCAACTGCTGGTACCACCGTTTAAAGAAATGGTTGTACTATTGATAAGCAGGTCATTGGCAATCAATTGGATGAGGATATTTGAATAGCTTGTTAATCCTAAATTTTCTATTAATCCCGAAACAAGTTGAGCTTCGCCCTGAGTCAATAAATCGGGAGCTTGTAATTGAGAGACAGCGATATCTGATCCTGCAATAACAAGTTTGCTTTTTTCATTATCAAAATAGAATTCTTCTATAACACCCGTGATTGTTGCATTGATGGTTAAAACATAGGAACCAAGGGCAGGTGTCCAATCAAAACTCACAGTCTGTACCGTTTGGCTTGCCATAAAAGGTATGGTCTGGCTCTCTTGTTCAATACCATCGACTCTGAAACGTACAATGATGTTGCTTTCATCATTTTGACCGTTATTCACTATCGTTGTTCCAATGGTTGTTTGAACCTCTGGTGTGACATAATTACCTACATCAATTGCTTGAACGCCAATGTTATGTTCTGCGGACATGGGAGGTTTGATAAGTTGTGCTGGGTCACCAAACAACAGGCAGCTTTCAATGATACCTCGCCATGTTGCATATCCTGGATCCCAGTCTAATGTAGGCGCCATCAAATCACGAGCATATTCTTGGGCTTTCCCAAGTTGCCAGTTCATGGTTCCACCAGAGTTATTGACCACATCAAAGATGTAATCCCAGAAGCTTTTTTGCTGCATCGCACTACTGGAGTTTGTACTGTCATAATTACCCCACCCATATCCTGTATTATACACACATGCAAAGGCGAGTTCTGTGTCGGAATGGAACAACATCGAATGAAGGACACCGTCATTTGCTGCATTCATATCGCCGCAATGGCATCCATAATCGTGGATGAAGAAGGGCATGGTATTATGATAATCTGACTCCCAAGAACTAGCACTAACATCCATGGACATGTCTGCATTTGCATGAGCTATAGCACTAATAAGCGTACATTGATCATTGTTAATTGCATTTTTTAATCCTTGAACACCTTGACCATATCCTCCCTGCCATCCTGCATTGGGAGATTCTTCTGTCCATTTGACTGAAAGATTATACTCAAGACCAACGTTATTTGCATTCCATGTTTCAAAACCATATTGGAACCCAAGCCATGTTGGATACGGACCACTACTATCGGGATCTGGGCCAAGCCAGTCATTTGTTCCTTGTATTGCGCTGTAATCAACGAAATCATCTCCCTGGCAGTTCCAACCAGTATCACCACCATAAAAAGCAGCGTTTTCTAGATAATCGATATCAAGTGCATCTGCATAGAAAAAGCTTTTTTTCATCCAGTTTGAAATATCAACGGGATCATCACAGGGTAAATTACCAGCGAATAATTCAGTATATAAATCAAAACCAGCATCACCAGTTTCACCCCAATTGATATCACCATCTTCGTTAAAGGTACTGTCTAAATGAGAGAAATAAATATCTGTTTCAACGTCTGCTTCATAATCATAATCCATCAGTCGTCTCTCTACCCTATTTGTTCCTTCTTGATCCCCAGCAATTAAAATATAGTCCGTTCCCCAGTCTTGATAGGCATCTTTACAAAATTCTCTGATACGCGCTGGTTCATCATTAAACAAAGGATCTGCGTTTTCATAATCAGTTGTCGCAAGAATATCCTCAACGGTTACTATAGTTGTTTCGAGTCCTTCCGTTGCTTTTCTACTGATAAAATCAGTCCAGGTATATTCCTCAGTGAAATCAGACAATGCTTCTCGGCATATAATAACATAATCATATCCCAATCCACCATTGTCTGATGGATTGCAAAGACCTCCAATATATAATGGTGTTCCAAAATCATGACCTGAATATGTTTGGGCAATTTCAGGATTATCGACAAGTCCTTGTACCCACGATTCATCTTCGGACGTGCCTCTGAAAAACTCGTTTGTATACCCTGTATCTTTCAGACCGATATGAACATCTAGTGTGTCATAAAAGAATATCTCACCATTACCTGGAGAATATTGGACTGGATATAACCCTAGTGATAAAATAGTATAGCCTCGAGAGTAAGAAATTGCTTTGTTTTTTAAAATTTCAGATGGATATAACGCATCTGAAGTGTAAATTGCATTATTGAAATCTATTGGATTGGTCTCTTCCGGTTTTTCACCGATGGGCAACGGTTTTTGGTAGGGAGTTATGGGAATAAACACTAAATTGCATTCACTAGTATCAACTGCATTTGAAACTCCTGTGGCAGTCACAGAAGTAACTTCACAACCCGAAGGAATCATAAGTGTAATGAATTTAACCGGAATGATTGGCGCACCTATTTCTGTTCCGATATTCATACAACCAGGCACTGACAAAGAGGTAAAATCCTTATTTTGTAGTTGATGCTCCGCTAAATTTGGATCCTCAAACTCAAATGAATAATACAATTCAAGCGGTGCAGCATCTGCCATGGAGAAGAGCGAGGTGCAGGTCATTGTTACAAAGAAAAGACATATGACAATAGTTGTGAATTTACTAGTCTTCTCACGGTTTAATAGTTTCCTATTTATTTTTATTTGACTCATCATAATAAATTTGCCCCCTGATTATTGTTTCATTTGGATATATAAATGTAAAATAGATATAAAAAGATATGTTTCTTGATAGCATAAAAAAATAATACTGCAAAAATAACCAAATAAAATGACAAGAGCATATGTTTTTTGTGCTATTGGGTAATAAAAATATGGAACCACATTCAAAATCTATAAAATTCAAACGGGAAAAAGGGAAGAGAGTTATTGATTCTCAGGGACTAATAGGTGCGACCCGAAAAGGAATCCTTCAGCATGCTTCGCTATTCTCCCCGCATTTTTTGGTATAGCTGTAACAGAAACACTGATGGGTCCGAATCCAAAACAGGGGATTCTCGCATACGCAATTACTGCGGGGTCAATGGATTCGATCGTTCCTTGCCTGCTCATATCTATTGTTCCAAAGATCCCCCCTTTGATGGTAATTTTCCATTGAATATTAGTCGTTGTTGTGTTCCAAATATTTCTGAAACCGACTGAAGCACCTAGCATTCCACCATTAATTTCAACTTCTGTTCTTGCAGGATAATTAACATAGCAAGCAGCATACCCTACCTTACAAGTATCATATTCGATACGCATGTACCCTTCTTCGCCCCACCCTGTACCCCAGGAGTTTCTCAAGAACCAGACGCCATCTTTACCTTGACTATCGTCCCAGCCAACAAGAGCCACTGCATGATTGATTTCTGCATCAGGATCATTTGCATTGAAGATCCCTCCCGAATATGTTGCAAACGCCTCGGTAACTGCACAGGATACGGAGACAGGCCCATATATCATAATCGCTTGTTTAATAGCATCGGTTTGAGAAACACCTTGTGAAAATCCGATATAATGCCATGTATCTATTACATAGCGATGAGGATATGGACCATTACAAGAGGTGTCATGTGCAACATAAGGGAAATCTTCTTCCAGCACCGCACCAGTTCCATTACACTGATCCATCTTCCAATGAAAATAAGAATGAGCCCACCAACCACCGTTACATCCCCATCTGTTTTGGTTGCAACTAACAAGCCATTGTTCTGAGAGGTCAACTTCAACATGATCTTTTATAAGAATGTTACATTCGAGAGGTGCGATAGTTGCAAACGCCCAGCAGCTTCCACATCCTCCTTGGTTCTTTATTGGGGTGCACCCTCCAAGCTCACGCCAGTCAAAATAAGAAGGTAACATGCTTGTTGGACTACATGAATCAAATGACGCATCAATCCAGCAGTCTTCAGTTTCAACAAGACCACAAAGTTGCGATAACGATTGCTCAGTTGCAGGGTTTTTTCCAACTGTGAACGTCCATCCTTCTTTGAGCCCCTGTTCTTGCAATCCAACAATATCAGCTTCAGAAATCCATGGTTGAACCAATTGTTGAACTACACTAGAATCATCTTGAAACATACATTCACAATCACTTAGTCCAACAGGCATAGAGATCGATAAAAAACACAGGAGAACCACGATAGACCATTTCTTCATATATGTCCCCTAACCATAATTTTAAAGAGTTCTATAGAAAAATTTCCTTATAAAACTATTGTTCTTTTTGCTACATTATTAATTTTATATTTCAGACTCGACAGACACTTATGTAGCAAACAAACCATTCAACATTGTATCAAGAACAATCCAGAAATTCGAAGGTGGTTCATTCCCACCTTGACGTTCCAAATCAACAGTATGAGCACGCTCACAGACATACATATTCACACCGATATGATCTCTACACATCTCAAGCACTTTAGACGTATTATACTCGGTTCGACGATTGCACAATTCTACCGTATAAGCAAGAATACCATGCACACCATACAACCAGTTTTCACTACACCCCACGGTACCAGTGAATCGGGGAATCAGATATTCACGTGTTCCATACTGACCAAAGATACGAAGCTCATACCCATTGATGCGAGACATATTGTACCCTATAGAACGAAATAACTCTTCGTCAGGAGTATGCATACTTGAATGCATCCACGGAAAAATCATAAACTGACCATAATCATGAAAGGAAAGAGAAATACTGATTTGACCGACACGTTCCACTAACCCTTTAACCGCCTGAGTTTCATTCTCACAAAAGGGGGACTCACCCCGGAAGTTCCCGTATTGGTCATTGCTGATAAAAGGATACATATAGTTAAAAGGTTTCAATCGAGGAAGATCCCATAAAAATCCATAATTACGGTTTAAATCCACACCATACGATGTTATGGTATCACTCTGGCCATCAAAGCCGTAATTAGGTGCCTGGTTGGTCCTCTCATATGCTTCAACACCATCGGGGTTTACCATGGGGATACAATAGATTTCTGTTGTGTCCAAAATTGTAGTTACCCTGGACTCAGATGGGTCCTCATCGACCATTCCGTCCTTGTCGTTATCGACTCCATCGATGATATCCTCATTAATCTCCGAATCGCCATCATCATCCATATCCTCTAACCCATATTTTCCCACCATATGTTCAATAAAATGAATTACCACTTCAAAACTAGGTTTCTCATTTCCATGATGCGCCCCCAAAAACAACACACCAGGCTCGGTGTCATCATCAACTTCCACCTCATCTGACAATTTCACCGACCAAATCTGACGACCTTCATAAGTTTTCCCTAGAGATTCCAGACGCATGATATCACCATGATTTATAGAAAGATTTTGTAATAACTTCGTCATCTCTTCATAGGTGAAATAATGATAGGGGATATTTGTTGTACTATTGGTAAACTCAGTATCCGTAACGTCCCCAAAAATAGGTTTAGCAGATGTGAGGAAAAGAAAAAGTACGAAGATGAATATTGATACATGCCTTTTTTTCATCTAAATTTCTCCGCGCCCATTATTGATTTAAAAAAATTCTATTTCGAAGGCTGTTAAATCCATTGAATTCCAGTCATTAAAATCATTTTTCCCACGGGAACCATCCGAATAATCAACCATTTGATACATGTACCCGTAGTTCATGACACTTTTATATGGCCGCCATTTCCACCAGTTTAGCTGCCACGGAAATTTCGACATCTGGTCATCAACAGCGGGATTTTCAAGGCCTAAAGTATGACCGCATTCATGCATATACGCGCTTGCAAAGACGATGTCCCGATTAAGCCACGGAAGGCTTTCAGCTTTTTCATTGAGGCCTTTACTTGATATTTGATAACAGTTCGCTCCAAAAGCATTGCCATTGGCCATAGAGCATTGATAGACAAGTACCCCATAATGAAAGACCCCGCGTCTCCAATTATCTGGATTTCCATGAAGGAAATAGTCATTGTAAATTGCATCAAGTTCATTATTTTCTGAAAACCAATCCATCGTCGTATTCTCATCAAAAGGTATCATATCTGAACCGGAGTTTTCCCAACTACCATCATCAAGATAATAGACAATATTGTGTTTGTTGTAAGCAATTCTCAGAAGTTCCTTTGCCCCATCTGGAAAGATACTTGCTGGCTCACCCTTTGTTCCAGCTCCCATTTGATCGAGTTCAACAAACAAATCTTTTCTGAAAGGATCTGAACCCCATGTCGCAGTGAGGTATTCCTCGACATTTTGGATGCCATCTTCATCATCATCCAATGTTTTGTGATCCTCCCAAGTGAATGGATCATATTTCCAATCATGAATCCATGTAAAATTCTCCCAATCGATACTTTGAGTATACCCCCATTTCCATTCCCATTCAATAGGAACTCCATCATTGTCAAAATCCTCTCCTGAATTGTCAACAGTTGGATCTGTGTGAAAAGCATTTACTTCGGTCCAATATGGAATCCCGTCTCCATCGAAATCATTTTGATATATATTAAAAATCAATTCACAATCCCTATCATTTTGATAATAACTATTATCATCGCACCCATTTAATCTGCCATATCCACTGGGATCAAATCCACCCCAAAATCCTTTAAGCCAATCATCACCATCCCAATGACCTGTTTTCATATTATATTGAACATCAACATCGTAGGTCTCATCGAAATTCCCATAATTATCACTAATATCACAGAGTCTATCCCCAGTTGGTTCATCATCCCATAATTGAAGAGTGATATTCACATATTCTTCATCATCTGGAACATTTGCCGTCGCAGACCATTGAGGGTCGTCCACATATTTTGTATCAAACCAGATGGGACTCGTGAATTCCTCATCATTGATGAACACCTTCACATAAAAATCTGGATCACTAAAAAGATCTATTTTATCTATTGGTAGAACCTCAAAACCAGTTAGTTCTAATGTGCATATCTGTACTATCTCAACGGTCACAGACAAATCAACAAGTGGATCAAAATCATCCAATAAACATATACCAATACGACCATCTTCAATCCCATCGAACGAAGAAGGTGTACCAATCACTGTCGGCAGAGATACGCATACTATCAAGATGCTCAGTACATTCTTTTTCATAAATAGTCCCCTTATGCATATTAATATAGAAATCTACTGTATTTAATGTTTTTTCCCAACTTACCCCTAACTGAACTCAAATTATAAATCTATCATTTTGAGAGATGCGATCCATATCAAAGCAAGAATAATTGTATTTAATAACACATTTTTTCCAATAACGTTGGAATAACTAGGCTTCAACTTGATGAAAAAAAAAGATGAATTTTACTAAAAGGTATTTAATCAAATAGTAAAAATTCTTTTTATGATTTACCATAAAGTTTAAATACTATTTCCCATTTTTATTATTATAGTGAAAAAAAATATGGAACTCAAAAAAATGTGTCATCCAAAAATGGATGAAAAACAAAGGCTAATGTGCATGTTAGAACACAGGGAAAAAAGGTTGACTAGAAGGTTAACTGATATACGGCAAATAATAAAAGTCGTGAACCCTGAAGAATAAACTAGGAAAATGGATCAAGAAGGTGAAACAAGAATGGAACCAAAAATGATTGATGAAAAAAAGAAACTATTGGCAAAATTAGAACGCAAAGAAAAGATATTAGCTAAAAGACTAAATGATGTAAGACAAATCATAAAAGTGTTGAAAGAAAATAAACTATAGAATAATGGGGAGAAGGAGATTAAAGAATCTACCATTTCCAAAAAGAGTATTCAAAAATAATGAAATAAGGGCTTCGCCCTTATAATCCCATTCCGCCTTCGTTCCT
>JAEAMF010000805.1_pt1 | contig 30963 bp, 20 predicted proteins | sample 8958721 | NCBI WGS metagenome assembly JAEAMF01 (sample SAMN16933255, study PRJNA681124) | bioreactor sludge metagenome | isolation source: anaerobic bioreactor treating anionic surfactant - SDBS | place: India: Bengaluru | collected 2019-02-28 | reverse complement strand
ATGAAATATCAAGCAAAATCTTATATTTAGAGCGTTTTTCAGGGGCGACTAATTATGACAGAACGTTCAAGAATAATAGGGTAACACTTTTCCGGTTCTGGCGATGGTGATGTAGTTGTTTTGGTGTAACCGGGTTCCGGCAGCAATGCACCAGGCGGCCATAAACATACCATCTTCTCCCGGCTTTTCCAGCACACCAAAAAAGCCCGCTTCCAGATGGAACCGGGCCTGGTGCTGTTTGCGCGCGGTTTAACAGATTATTTTGGACTTATATTGGCCTTGTACTGATCTTTAGTGATCTCCATCACTTCGGACGCCTGCAGCGTCACTTCAGTTTTCGACGCCTCATCCTTGAACTCGATTGCGCCGCCGCCTTTTTTGTCGATGTCTTCGGTGTAATAAACCCTGCCTGAAGCCGGATCCGTGACCTTGTAGTAGCTTGCGCATCCGGCAACGGCAATGATGATGAAAAGCGCCAGACCATATACAGTACATTTTTTGCACATATCTCTTTCTCCTTTCCTTCAGCATTTATATAAGAAAGATAAAAAGCCGGCAACAGGCTTTTTATCTTCCGGTTCCAAGGTTGAGCTGTTTTTATACTACCTATAATATTTCCCCACCAGGGTGTCAACACTTAATTCGCCCTGATTAACATGCTTCGTGATCAGTAGAGAGCAGTGTTTCTGGAGCGCTTGAATCAGGGGTGGCAACGGGACCGGGCGACGTAACTCAATGGGTCAAAGCAGCAGCATGGCCAGATTCTGCTCAAGCTGATCAATGGACCGCCGATTCCGTCTTGATCATCAGTCAATCCGCTTCACGTCGCCGCGATACGAGCGGGCAAGATCCACATAGAGCTGCTTGAAGCGGGTCCAGTCGGCCCGGTACTGCTCGCTCACCTCTCCGATAATCTTTGCCGGGACGCCTGCCGCTATTTTCCCCGGGGGGATGTCCTGCCGGTTCTTTACCAGTGCGCCCTCGGCGACCACCGCCCATGCACCGACAGTGGCCCAGTCGCTGACAATGGAGCCCATGCCGATGACCGCGTAGTCGGCGATCAGCTTGGCGTTGTGGATGATGCACATATGGCCCAGGGTGACCCGGCTGCCGATGGTGCAGATCTCGTCCGGCCGCGCGTGGAGCACGCAATTTTCTTCCACGGCGGTGCCGTCGCCGATGTGCAGCGTGCCGTAGTCGCCCCTGATTTTAGCGCCGGGGCCCACGTACACGCCGCTTCCGATAACCACTTTCCCGATTATTTCCGCCGAATCGGCTATATACGTATCCCGGCCAATGACCGGCCGTATTCCTTTGTATTCAAATAGCGCCATACGCATTCATCCTTTCCCTGTCGTTCACTGCTGGTTTTTTTAAGGGAGTGCCTGTTCCGGTAAGAACGGAGAAGCCGGAATCTCATGCTCTGAGTGCCCTGCTCTTTCGGCATCCATTGGATAGGCACGGTGTCAATTTCATAACAACACCTTTGCAAGACTGAAATAGATCAGGATGGTTGCAATATCCGCCAGTGCCAGCGTGAGCGGTCCGGCGGCAATGCGCATGTCCAGCTTCAGCTTGTGCAAAAGTGACGGAACGCTCAGGCCAAAAAACACGGCGGCACACAGCGTCATCGTAATGCTGGCGCCAATGGCAAGCGCCGCAATCCCTTCGCCGCGCCAAAGCCAGGCAATTATGCCCACGGTAAGCCCGCATGCGCCGCCCAATAGCGTGGCGGTGCCGACCTCGCGATACAATCCTCGCAGGTACCACGTCCAATCCGGTTGTTTTGATCGCAAACCATGAATGGTCAGGGTCATCGATTGAATGCTGACACTTTCACCCAAACCCAGCACCAGCGTTAGAAAAAAGGCCAGTATCAGACTCTTGGCCAGCGTTACCTCGTACATGCCGGCCAGGAGCGCGCACGCCGTACCGCTGGCGATCGTGGAAATCAGCCATGGAAACCGGAACCGAAAAGCCCGGAGCGGAGAAGCCTCCCGTACCTGCATGAGGCGAAAACCGATCATCTCGAACATCCGGTTCATGTCCTCCCGATCGGCTGCATCAAAGGTATCGTCGGCAAACGTTGTGATATCGACCACGCCCAGGATTCGACCCTGTTCATCCACCACCGGAAACGCAAAGAACCGGTACAGCACAAAAAATTCGTAGGCGTCAAAAACGGTTGCATGCTCCGGAATCGTTATCATGCGGGAAATCATAATATCGGAAATCCGTTGATCACCCGGTGCAGCGAGTAATCTCCGGGTCGGCAGTACGCCGACCAGGCGGTCATCGTCATCCACGACGTAAAAATAGACAACCTTTTCACCAACCCCTTTTTGCCTGATAACTTCCAAGGATTGCTGAATAGTAACAGTATGGAGCAGTTTGGTCACATCCCGATGCATGATAGTGACGACGGGTCTGTCCAGATAGGTTGAGTCTTCAGTCATGAACTACTCCTTCGTCATGGGTCTTTGTGTGATGCGGGTAGGTATCCGCAACCGCATAAGATATCCCTGTGGTATTGGGAATCTCCGCAACCACACGGCAATTCCTCCACAATACCCACGGTCCATCGGTGTAATTGAATCGGGGCCTATTTTTGAATCGGGATCAGGCCATTTTAACGATCTTATTTATTTCAAATCATACTATAAACCTGCAGATTAATAAACCAACAAACACCTTTTGGGCGTGCAAAAAAACGAATATTTTCAAGAACTCATCACCAACTTACTCATGAATGATAGTGTTTTGGCCTAGGAAAAAGAGTTTGTGGGGGTAATAACGACCCAGTGCAGATCAGTACTAATTGTGCAAAAAACATGGAGTGGCCCACCTCTGACCAACCAAATAAAAAATAAGGCGATGAATCGACTACCGGATGAAATTTTCTTTGCAGCCTCGATCATACATTTATATTCTGGGAGTGCGAATGTAATTTATGTAACTAAAATTCTTTTAAAAGTGCCATTTGTAAATATTTATCAAGCTCTGTAATTGTTTTTATTCGATGCTGATGCTTAACATGCATGTTAATGTAATTATTTTTCTTGACTTATGCCTTAATATAACGATAATTCTTGTACCATAAGCATTTTTCTGGATTACACTGATGAGTGAAAACAAACGAGAGACGGTGGCAGCAAGACCGGCAGGATATGCGGAGCTTATCGGGCGGTACCAGCTCGATGTCATCCCCAACTGGCACAGGTCCCTGGTGGCGGTGAGCGGCATCCATCGGGTACATGAACACGAAGGTGTCATCGAGGAAATCTACCCGTTCAAATATTGGCCGGGGAATGCGCCCGGCGACCATCTCGAATTCGCTCTCAAGTATGACGGGACGAATCCTGCGATCTTGAGCATGCTGTTTCAGAGTATTGCAGAGGAGGATATTCTGCTGCATATCCGGTCCAAGCCGACCGGCAAGTATGCCCGGCGCCTGTGGTTCCTGTATGAAAGTTTGACCGGCAGGGCGCTTCCGCTGGAGGACCTGAAGCGGGGAAACTACGTCGACCTGCTCGAACCCGACGAATACTATACGATTGCCCCGGTCCGGCAGGTGCAGCGTCAGCGGATCAACGACAACTTGCTGGGGGACCGCAGGTTCTGCCCGATGGTTCGACGCACCGCCACGCTTCGGCAGTTCGAAAGCGCCGACCTGCCCGGGCGGTGCAGGCAGATGGTGGCCGGCTATCCCGCGGAAGTGCTGAAGCGGGCGCTCGGGTACCTTTATACCAAAGAGACAAAATCATCCTTTGAGATCGAACAGGTTACCCCCACCTCAACCAGGACCGACCGCTTCGTTGAACTGCTGCATACCGCTGCGCTCAAGGATTTCTGCCGAAAAGAGCGATTGATCGAGGTGCAAAACCGGATCGTCGATGCGCGATTCTGCGACACCGGTTACCGGTCGAGCCAGAACTATGTCGGCGAGACGGTAGCCTGGCAGAAAGAGCGCATCCATTTCGTAGGCCCGAAGCCCGGAGACCTGGACGACCTTATGGACGGCCTTATAGCGGCCCACGAGCGCATGAACGCCGGCGGCGCTTCGGCAGTGATTCATGCCGCCGCCATCGCCTATGGTTTTGTGTTCCTGCACCCGTTCAAGGACGGCAATGGCCGCATTCACCGCTTCCTGATCCACAATATTCTCGCCCGGCGGGGTTTCACCCCCGAGGGCGTCATGTTCCCCATCTCGGCGGCGATGCTGAAACATGCCGCGGACTATGATGCCTCTCTGGAAGCTTTCTCCCGGCAGCTCATGCCCATGGCCGAATACTCCCTTGATGAAAACGGCCACATGACCGTTCAGAATGAAACGGCCCTGTGGTATCGCTTTATCGACATGACGCCCCAGGCCGAGGCGCTGTTCCGGTTTATCGGGCAGACCATCGATACGGAACTCTCGGGCGAGCTGGCGTTCCTGGCAAACTATGACAAGACCAAAAGGGCCATACAGGACATTGTGGACATGCCGGACCGGCAGGTTGATCTGTTCATCCGTTTCTGCCTGCAAAACAATGGCCGGCTGACAGCCCAGAGACGCGAGCTCCACTTCGATGTGCTGACTGAAGAGGAAGTCGCCTTGATCGAACAGGTGGTTCAATCGGCATACGGTGCTGAAACTGTAAGCGGTGGTTGACACGATGCGCATGAGTTTTTGCGCGGACACACCGGCAATAACAAGACCCCGTGAGAGCAACCCGCAGGGTCTTGCTTCAATAAGAGCGCATGGTCGTTCAGCGTTTTCCCTGTCTGCTAATCGCAAGATACTGGCCGGCAAGAATAATGCCCGCCCCCAGCCATTTTTCCGCAGAAACCGATTCGCCGAAAAAAAGAAGCGCTATGAGCATTGCAAATACGGGTTCGAGTATATAGATGAAGGCAGCGGTCTGATTGTCGAGCGTCCGCTGTCCCACCGCCATGAACACATAGGGAATGGCTGTGCCGATCAGGGCCAGATACGCAAGATCGACACAAATCCGGAACGCGGCAAAAGGGGCGAACGAAATGCCGCTGCTGGCACAGGCCGCGGGGCAGGAGATGAGGGCGGTTATGAGAAAAATACAGCACATGATCACGCCGGAGTGGAATTTCCGGGACAGCGATCCGATAAGCAGAATATAGCCGGCATATAAAAGGGCTGCGACACAGGCGACGGCTTCCCCCCGGCGAAACGGTTTGGGCGAGTGGAAGCCGAAGGACATGCAGTAAAGCCCGAGTCCTAACAGCACGACCGCGATGAGGGTTCGGCAGCGCAGGGATTTGCCCCGCAACAGAAACTCCAAAAAAGGCACCATGAGCAGCGATGCTGAGATTATAAAGCCGCTGTTGGTCACCTCTATTTCCTTGAGGCTCGTGGTGAAGCAGAATATGGCGGCAAAATTAAGCAACCCCAGGCTGCACAGCTCCAGCAAGTCGGCCGGGCGGCTTGTTTTCAGGGCCATGATCAGTTCTTTACGCACCAGAGCAAGCAGCACGAGACCGGCCAGGCCGAAACGGAAGGTGACCACCCAGAGGGGTGTAAAAAACCCGGTAAGGGCCTTGGTGAAGGCATAGGAGCTGCCCCAGAATAGCGTGGTCAGCAGCAGCAGCGCCAGAGCCGTTGTTCTGTTAACCGTTACCATACCGCATTATTTCCATGTATCTTAAGGAGTGCCATGAGGGCCGCGGAGCTTCCCGGCCAGCCGCATGACCGCGACGAAAAACAGCGGCACGAAATACGTGGCGATGAAGGTCGAGGCGAGCATGCCGCCCACAACCCCCGTGCCGATGGAATGGCGGCTGGCCGAACCCGCGCCGGAGCTGATGGCAAGGGGCAGGCACCCGATCACGAACGCCAGCGAGGTCATGATGATCGGCCTGAAGCGCTGGCGCGCTGCTTCGACGGCAGCCTCGGCAAGGGGCATGCCGCTCTCGTATTTATGCAGGGCGAATTCCACGATGAGGATCGCATTTTTGGCTGACAGCCCGATGAGCGTCACCAGGGCTATTTGAAAGTACACGTCATTGGGCAGCCCCCGCGCCCACACCGAGGCGATGGCGCCGAACAGGGCAAAGGGCACGCTCGCCATCACCACAAAGGGCAGGCTCCAGCGCTCATACTGGGCCGCAAGAATAAGGAACACGACCGCGATCCCAAGGATGACGGCATACAGCGAAGCCTTGCCGGTCAGTTTTTCCTGATAGGAAGCCCCGGTCCATGAAAGCGTATATCCTTCGGGCAGGGTCCGCACAGCCAGGTCCTCCAGCGCCCGCAGTGCCTGGCCCGAGCTGTACCCTGGGGCGGGTGTGCCGACGATTTTCCCGGCGGGAAACACGTTGAAGCGCTCAACGATCTCGGGGCCGACCTGCGGCTCAAGGCGCACCAGCGACGACAGGGGCAGCATTTTGCCCGATGACGACCGTACGAAGACCTCGCGCATGTTGTCGGGAAGGCTCCGGAACGACTTCTCCGACTGCAGCATCACCTTGAAGGTGCGGCCGGATTTGTTGAACTCGTTGATATAATACGAGCCGAAGGTCGCCTGCATGGTGGTGAAGATCGCGTCTTTCGAAACCCCCAGGGCATAGGCCTTTTCCAGGTCCGGCTTGACCTTGAATTGGGGGGTCTCAACGCGGAAGGTGGTGTCCATGCGGTTGATCTCGGGGCAGGCTTTCGCCGCCTCCTGAAAGGCGGCTATGACCCCTGCCAGCTCGCTGCTGTCGCCGTCGCCGCGGTTCTGAATGAAACCCTCGAATCCGCTGATCAGGCTGAGGCCCTCAATGGGCGGCGGGCCGAACAGGATAAAGCGGGCGTCGGCTATCTCCTCCTCGGCCTGCTGCATGATCTGTTCGGCAATGGCTGCCGGCGATTGGGCCGCATCGGGCCGCTCGCCCCAGCTTTTCAGCTTTAAGAAGATGGAGGCGGAATTGTTTTTAAAGGCGCCCGACAGCAGATCCATGCCGGCATAGGTTTCGACGTCGATCAGCAGGGGGTGGCGGCGGGCGACCGTTTCAAAGGCATCCATGGCGCGCTCCGCCCTCTTTAGCGATGCACCCTCGTCGAGCGTGGCGAAGCCGTAGATATAACCCTGGTCTTCGTCAGGGACGAGGCTCCCCGGCACCCGCTGAAACAAATACAGGGTCAGGCCCGCCATGAGCAGAACCACCACCAGCGCGGCAGGGCCGTGGCGGATGATCCTGCCGGCAGTACGGGCATACCGGCTGTTGCTTTTCTCGAAAAAAGCATCGAAGCGCTCAAAAAAAATTTTCGCTCCTTCGGCCCGGGGCCGCAACAGCAGCGCGGTAAGGGCCGGGGTGAGCGTGAGCGCCACGAACCCGGATATGATGACGGAGATGCTGATCGTGATGGCGAACTGCCGGTACATAGCCCCGGCCAATCCCTCCATGAACCCCACCGGCACGAACACGGCGCACAAAACCAGCACGATCGCCACCACCGGTCCCGTGACCTGCTGCATGGCCTTGATGGTGGCCTCCCGGGGCGAAAGCCCCTCGACGCGCATGATGCGCTCCACGTTCTCGATCACGATAATCGCGTCGTCGACCACGATGCCGATGGCAAGCACCAGCCCGAACAGGGTCAGCGTATTGATCGTAAACCCGCAGGCATACATGCCGGCAAATGTCCCGATGATCGACACGGGCACGGCCAGGCAGGGGATGAGGGTCGCGCGAAGACGCTTTAAGAACAGCAGCACGATCAGGAACACCAGCGCTACCGCCTCGAAGAGTGTTTTGACCACCTCCCGTATGGAGACGCGCACAAAGGTCGTCGTCTCATAGGGCACGGCATAGTCCATGCCCGGCGGGAAACGCTTTCTCATCTCCTCCATGCTCGCAAGGACCGCGTCAGCGGTCGCGATGGCATTGGCGCCGGCCCGGAGTGTGACGACGATGGGGGCCGTCAGCTTGCTGTTGAGCTTGCCGGTGAACTCGTAATTAAGTGCCCCGAGCTCCACGCGGGCCACGTCCCGCAGGCGCAGACTGCTGCCGTCGGGATTGGCGCGCAGGATGATCTCGCCGAACTGCTCGGGGGTATCAAGCCTGCCGTCCACGATGAGCGAGTACACGCGGCCGATATCGTCGCCGGCGGGGGGCTGGCCAAGCTTGCCTGCGGCATACTGCATGTTCTGGCTGCGCACCGCCTGGTTGATGTCGGCCACCGTGAGCCCGAGCTGCGCCATCCGGTCGGGCTTCAGCCAGATGCGCATGGAGTAATCGCGTGCGCCCCAGAGCCAGGCTTCGCTCACCCCCGGAAGCCGCTTCAGGTCGTCCATGATATTGATGAGAGCATAGTTGCTGAGATACGTGGCATCGTACATGCCGTCCGGCGAAAACAATTCGATAGCCATGAGGTAGGTCACCGACTGTTCGTCGACCGTGACCCCGAATCGGCGCACGTCTTCGGGCAGGGTGGGCAGCACTTTCTGCACATTGTTGTTCACGTCGATGGTCGCCTGGTCGGGATCGGTCCCCGTGGCAAAGGTCACGGTGACCTGGAGACTTCCGTCGCTTGCGGCAAGCGAGTTCATGTAGATCATATCGTCGACGCCGTTGATGGCCTGCTCGATCGGCGCGGCCACGGTCTTTGCCACTACCTCGGCGCTGGCGCCGGGATAATTCGTTTTCACCGTCACCGTGGGCGGGATAAGCTCGGGGAACTGGGCAACGGGCAGCACGCTCATGGCTATGCTTCCCGCCAGGATGAACAGCAGCGAGATGACGATGGACAAAATAGGCCGATCGATAAAGAAGCGCGAAACCATGCGGGCCCCCTTCAGCGCGCCGCCGCAGCCGGCGGTTGCGCGCCCGCTGCCGCGGCCTGGCGCACCCGGGCCCCGGGCTGTACTTTCATCATGCCGGCGGTGATGATGCGCTCGCCGGCTTTCAGACCCGCTGCGATGACGACCTGCGTGCCGATTGCCATATTCTCGGTGACCTGCCGCAGCCGGGCCTTCATCTCCCGGTCGACGACATACACCGAGGAGCCCTGCTGGGTGGTGAAGACGGCCTGCCGCGGGATGAGCACCACCTTTTTCAGCCGCAGCCCCCGCGGCCTTACGCGCACGAACTGGCCGGGCATGAGCGCGGCATCGGGGTTTGCCAGCTCAACCTTGGAGCGCACCGTTGCGGTCAGCGGGTCTTCCGCGCTATCGGTGAACACGATCGTGCCTGGCCGGGGATGCAGGCTGCCGTCGGGGTACACGATGGTTACCTGCTGTCTCCCCTCGGGCCGGGTAAGGATCTCGTTTTTTATGAGATGCTTGAGTCGGGCGAAATCAGCGCCGGGAACCGAGAAGTTGACGTACAGCGGGTCCACCTGCACCATGGTGGTGAGCAGGCTCGCATCGGCGGTATTCACCAGGGTTCCCACTGAACAGGATTCCTTGCGCACGATCCCGGCAATGGGCGCGTCGACCCGGGTGTAGCCGAGGTTCACCTGGGCATCCTCGAGGTTTGCGAGGGCGACCTGCAGGTCCGCCTCCGCCTCCTTGAAGGCCATTTCCGCATCATCGCGCTCTTTTTCGCTGACCGCATCCTCCGCAAAGAGAGCAGCGATGCGCATATGCTCGCGCCTGGTTCTTTCCAGGCGGGCCTCGGCCTGCGCAAGCGCGCCCTGCGCCCGCTTGAGGGCGATCCGGTAGGGCACGGGATCGATTTGGAACAACTGGGTCCCCTGCTTCACGAACTGGCCTTCCTCGAAGGTCCGCTTCTCCAGGATGCCGCCCACACGGGCACGGATCTCCACTTCGAGAAAGCCCGCCGTCTGGCCGACGAACTCGGGCTCCCAGTCAGCATCTGATTCCGAAACTTCCATGATCTCCACCACCGGTGAAGGCGGCGCCTGCTCTGATTGCTGAGAGCTGCATGCAGCCAGGGCACAGACGGAGGCAATGAGGCAATATTTCCAGCCGTAGCGTGGCTGTTTCATGGCAAACCTTATCGGGTGGTGGGTATGGGTTGCAACAAACTGCGTTTCAATTGCAATGCGAGAGGACCGGCCCCTGGAAGCCCGGGCGGATCGCAATGCGGATCATTCATGCCTTTGTATGCTCCTGACCCAGCGTGGCCAGAAAGGTTTTGAAAATAGTTATCTGGGCGGCCACGAGCCGCTTGAGGGTCATGCCCTTGATGCCGTCTTCGAAAAAGCCCTGCTTCAGGTCATAAAAAAGACCGTCGATGCTCGTGAACAGCAGCAGGGCGAGCTCGCGGCTGTCGTGGCCGCCCGAAAGGCCCGCTTCTTCGAGATAAGCCTGCACGGCATCCCGCACAAACGAGAAAGAGGTTGCAAGTAGCCCGTCGAAGCGGCCGATCAGCTCGCGGGGCAGGGCGAGCCTTCGGTAGCTGATATCGAGCATGTCCCACATATCGCGGTGCTCGATAAAATAAGTCAGGTAGGTCTGCATCGCCGTTTCGATCTGTTCAAGGGGGGGCATATCCGGTCGCACGGCCCGGGCCAGCATGTCGTTTAAAAACCCGAAACACTCTTCATAAATGCGGGCGTAGATGGCGTCCTTATTCTTGAAGTGAAAGTAAAGCGTGCCATTGGAGAGCCGCGCCGTCCGGCAGATATCGCGGATCGTGGTGCTCTGGTAGCCCTTGGACAGGAAGAGCTTCCGGGCGGCGCGCAGTATGCGCTCGGCCCGGGGCCCGGATTGCCGGTCGGATTTTATGGTTGCTTTTATCTTCATGCGGAAGGCGCCTTCTTGGTAGTAGAACAATGCTCCACAGAAGAAGGTTGTTTATAGAGCATTGCTCTACAAAGGTCAAGGGATTTAATGCTGCCGGCACGCAGCCGCATCGGTTACAGTTAACGTTGGCTCACCCGGCGCAACCTCGGCAGGGAGTACGATTCCCCTTGCCCGGCCAGGGACCACAACGCGTCGGAAGAGGCAGGAACATCTGATTGCGGATTGGAGATTTTGGATTGCGGATGTTGATGGATAATCGGGAAACAGGCGGTTTGCAAATCCGCATTCCGAAATCTGAAATCATATGTGCCGTGCACCTCGACGAAGTCTTGCAGCTTCCAGCGGCAAAACCGGAGATTTGACACAATAACGAGGAAGCAGCAAATTTATTAGTCCTATATCGCCAGTCAGTCAAAGTGTCTGGGATAAAGAAGGAGGGTCGAAAAACTTCAGAACGGCAAAAAAAGGGACGTAGTTGAAAGTGTGAATAATAATTAATGAATCCAACAACTGCAGAAAAGATGACGCACGCTGAAGCGTGCGGCTACCCTCCTGCCAAAATGACCTTTCTGTCTCATCCGGTAAAAGCACAAATCCCGAAGGCAGAAACCCTCGGGGTTTGCGTTAACCAAAAACCGCTCAGTTTAGCAGTTTAATTTTCTGGCTCCCCATGTGCAACCCTTTTCATAACCGTTCTCGTTCTCCGGCTGTTAACCAGAAACCGTTGTGATTCAATGAGCTATCAAAGAGCATGTGGCCCCCGGCAGGCCGGAAATCCTGACAAGCCTATTTTCCCACCCACCTTACCAAAGAGAGGTGTCGCAAGTCGAGTCGTGAGTTTGTCGCAAGTTGTGTCGCAAAGATCAACCCCCTTCCGCAGGCCGATTCGTTGCCCCTTTCATTCGATGTTACCCAATAGCCGCTTGTCGTTATTTTTCCAATTATAATAGTGTTTCCATCCTCAATTATCCGCCCCCCGGTTCGAGGTGGAGTCTTTGTCAGCCCAGTCCTCCTATCGACATCCCAAATCAAGACCACTATGCTGCTGGAAACCAAATTGTCCGTAAGATATAGGCTTGTATTCTGTATGTGACGCTCATTGGCCATGCCGCAGTTGCTCCGCATCGTATTTTTCAAATAAGTCATAGTTCGGAATGCCGCGCGAGCGGTTGCGTTTGCCTTGAATGGTTTGGTCCACTCGGCTCTTGATGTAGTTGCAAAGTTCCTCAAAGCGCGAAACATGGATGAAGAACGTCTTCGCCTTGAACTTGCGTTGAATGGTGGTGTGAATTTCGGCATGACTGAAGGGACGAAAGCCGCCATAGCTGGCATCGGCCTGACGATAGTCGTAGTAGCGCTTGATCAGATAGTCGATGTATCCCTTCTTGATGGTGGCCGCGCCGATGGAATCCACCGGGTATTGCATCCGGGGTGACCGTTTGCGACCGAGAGTTACGGTGTTGGCGATAATGCTGTCGCTAACACTCACGGCATTCACGTTCACTGACTGCATGGGGATCTTTTCAGCCCACCGAGGTTTCGTCTTGTTCGTCCAGAACAGTTCCATCTTCTTAACGTAGACGTCCGCCGGCGAAATCTCCCCGCGCGTAATCTTGGTGTGGCAGTTCCCACACACAACGATCAGGTTTTCGATCTTGTTGTTCGAGGGGTCTCCATCGATGTGATGAATCTCCAGCACGGCCACGTCCGCGACGCCACAGAACGGGCAATGATTGTCGGCTTCTTGATAGAGCTTCTTGCTCGACAAGGATGAAACCGACTTGCGCTGTTTCGGGCATTTGCGCGTCTGGTTCACGGGTTGGGGCATATCTCCGTTTCTTTTCATAAGGCCCCCGACACCTATTCCAATTTGGGAAGCAGGAACATCTCAGACCGTGACCCCATGGTCACTACAATTAAATGATGTCCGTTCCTAGTGTCCGCTTCCTCGCTGGGGATACTTACATGAACGTTTAATAGCCTCAGCCGTTGACCTGGATGCAGATCAAATGCGAGATTCTCTGTTCGCAATAGAATTGCTGCTCCAACTTGCATATCCGGACCATGTTCTACTTCACCATCCCAACTTCTGGGTCCGTGTTGAGAGGAGAGCTTGATCTGAATGTCCATGTATCTTCCCTTGGTCTCTTCATCCTTTGGATAATGTCGCGGGAGCCAATGCCAATATTCCTCGCATAAATGTCGTACCGTACAGTACATGCAGTTTTCCAGACTTGTACGTGCTCTTGGATTACCAGATTGGAGATCAGCAAGTGCTGCAGCGGATCGTTTCTCGATTTCATCTTCGAGCGAGCACAGTTTGCTGACATCTAGGGACGGCACTTCAACGTCGCGCTCGTCGTATGAGAGCACGAGTTTGTCTGCAAGCCGGCCAGCGGGATTTAAACCGATATCCCGAGCCCAGAGCAATGCATATGTCCACAGTTGGACTTGGTGCTCCTCCTTTGGGGCACCAGTCTTGAAGTCCCTGATCTCACATTGCGTGGTCGAAAGGGTGAGCATGTCGGCAACACCCCGCCACCCCAATTTGGAGGCCTGGAGGAGCACTTCTGTGTATGTGCCATGCTGTAAGGCATGACGAAGTTCCCTCTCGGGGTGAATAACGGTTTCTCCGTGCACAATAGTACAAGGCTCGAGGCGAATACGAGACAGGTATCTCTGGACCCTCGTCCGGATATCTGGAACCTTGGCAGCAAGCCGAGTGCGGATACCGCCCAGGACTGCGGACGCCCGTGGATTCTCCCTGTATGGAAGCAGAACTCGTTCCAAGCTATTCATAATGATGGCTGTATACCCACCCAATTGTCGCAGCGTTAAAATCGCACTCGCATCAGCCAACGAAGGGCAACTGTTTTCTATAAGAGCCCCTGTGATTTTCTGGAGGCTCAGATGAACGATTGTTCCTTCAAGCGCCGAAGATTGCGGTACAGAAGGGTAACCGCGGTTATTCCATATATCCGAATACTCAGCGGCAGCCAGCGCCCAACGACGCGGACAAGTTTCCAACTCTATGAGCGTGGAAAAGGACATCCATGATGGGGCTCCAGGCCATTTCGTTGGTCGCAATACGCGCCAGAAATCCGTATTATTGCCTCCAGACATTTTTCCTATCCTATCTGCGAGATGAGATGGCTCGTTGCAGCAGGTAGGTTCCGCCGTACAACCATTTCATCATAAAGATACACTGGGATTGAAGGACAAAACTCTTTGATTTCTCTCAACACTTGGTCAGGAGGATCATCAGGTGTTAGAGGTCCATGGAGGCTAATGATATATTCGCAACCATCCGAACGTCTCACGTATATCGGGATTGTTACTGTACCAAAGCCGGGAAGCGATATTTGATGATTTCGTTCGATGGTTAGCCCTGCAAGGTCTTGTCGCCGGAGATCTTCAAAGAGCAAGTCCGTAGACGTTGCAAGCCTGCGGGCATCCAAGGTCGGATAATTGCCGAGAATCAGGAATCGCATAAGACTCGCTCCAAGCTGACGATCAAGAAGATCGTGCTCGAACTTATTCTTGTAACTTCTCAAGCAACGGTAGCACGACCGATCACAGTTCTCGGGACACTCTTCTAAAACTCGCAAGGCATCTTCAAACACAGCCAGCCCGAGTTGGCCAACTCTTTGCGCAAAGCCAGCGCCTCCAGGCAAGGTGTCATAGAGGTAAATTTCCGCCTCGCGTCCTTCGCGCCCTGCAGCAGTGAGCGCTGGTCGGTATTCGGCCTGCAATTCATTGGCCTCCAGTTCTAATCTAGCGCACGCAGCTTTTGTAAGCGCCTCGCTAATGGTGCGTAGCACAACGTCAGTCGCCAAGAGCCCAGGAGTGAGCGTGAGTGGTGAGTCTACGCCGATGGAGATGAGAAGTACGTCACTAATGAAGTCCGTTCCAAGGACGAGCCCTTTAGTTGCACCTCCACCTGGACAATTTTCGTCTCTATGGTCGGGGTATGGCTTTCGATGTGCCGCTCCAACTACTCCTTTAGGTAAGGCTGTCGGCTCGATAAGGCCGCATTTGGTGCAGTAAGTGTAACCCTCTTCCCGCGGACCACGGTTCGTGACAAGGAGGTGCTGCCTGGTGTAATAAACACGAATACGGTCATTGAGTCTTGTCCACTTGGCCCCATCCGGAGGTGTATGCATTGTCAATTTGGCACGGGTAGCGTAACTCCTCGCGGGTTGATCGTCGGGAGAAGTTCCTTCTTCCTTGCTCACGGGGTGTGCAAACCCTGGTGGACGCAACCAGTATCTAGCAGGGCCGAAGGTGCCTACTCCGCCGCATGCTTCACAATCTCTCGCCTCATTCCGCGATCCTTCCTCAAGCGATGTGGTTCGGGCGTAGTGGCAATACCTGCATTCATAGTATAGTCGCCGGGCAAGCCATGCACGAAAGCGATCGTTGCGCATAGGCGAGTATATAGCCCCTGACGTCCAAAGCTTGCTACCAATCCACACCTCCTTTCCTGGTGCGTACTCTGAGAGCGCGATTGGAAGCCCTTGGGATGGCGTGAAGCGGAAAGCGGCTCGATAGTATGTGGAACGATCAGGGTCAAAGACGTGAAACGTGGCGACATCTGTCGGAAATGCATACCTCGGCAGAACCCCTTTATAAAGCAGACGGTCGAGGAGGTTTTCAGAGGCTGGATCACGGCCAGGTTTCTCCTCTCCCTGTTCATCCGGCGCTTCGAGATTCGTCGTACCCTCATCATCCCCTTTCGTAGCCGATACCTTGCCTGCCGAACCAGCATTAGCCGAAGCGTTGGATTCGTACTCTATCGCATCGTCGATCGGCGCAAGAGTTCCTTCAATGAGCGCGTTAAGAATTTTTTGACGGTCTGCTATGTCCATCTCATTAGGGAGCCACGCAGCTACGTCTTTCTTTAACTCTGTTTCCTGCGAGCGTAACCATTGCTCCAGGTCGACCCGGTTCAGAACCTTCTTAGAGTCCTTGAAATCGGATACTGTCCCGAGAACGGCGAACAGATGCGGTTGATCTTCCGGCCTAATCGCCGGGAGTTTGGCCTGATGGTAGCGCTGCAGCAGATAAGCCGTTACGTGGCGGCGTGCGATCTCCGGGTTGTCAAGCGTCAGAATCGGATCATCGACCGCTCCCCTGATCATCTGATCAGGATGGGTGAAGTAGTGTTCATCATGACTATCAGCGCTGCCGAATGCTGTTACTGTGGCGACGGCGTTGCCACGCCTACCTGCACGACCGGCGCGCTGTTGGTAGTTAGCACGGGCTGGCGGCATATTACGAAGTGAAACGCCGGAAAGGGAACCGATATCAATGCCCACCTCCATCGTTGTTGTGCAAGAGAGGACATCGATCGCGGGCCGCTCGCGCCCTGTTTCCTCTGGCCCGAGATTCACGTCTTGAAAGAGGAGTTCATGTTCCTCAGCCTTGGAGAACACTTCTTCGGCCTGCGCAGTGTTAAGTTGAGCTGTGTGCTCGGCTGCAATTAACGCCATAGGTACCGTAGGCGGTGTTCTCAGGGCATCGATTGTACTTGCTCTATAGTAACCCTTTCGAGCTGTGAAGACGGGATCGGTGTCTGGATCGATAGGCACGGCGGTATCCTGGCCGCAATTGACGCAAGTCGTTCCCCCTGGAAATGGACGCTGAGCCGTTCGACAGGACTGGCAATAAGACCAGGTACCTCCGATTGCCAGCGAAAGTTCTCCTCCTTTCAAACGAAACTTGTTCGGTACGGTCTGTTCTGCAAAGAGTCCCAGTAGTCGCGGTACCCACTCCTTCTCGAATAACGACCGCGCTGGCTTATCGCGAAGAAGCCGATGCATTTCCGTAAATTTTCCTGATCTTGGCTGGACATCTCGTAACCACCAAGCTGGTGGCATGCGACTCAACCAGAAACCAGGGCGACTCCAACAACGGAGCCACGCGCGAGTAAGTGCAACCTTTCCTTCTTGAGACTCGGCATACCCAGGTATATCTGGCCAGGCGCTGACTTTTAAAGAGTGTTCAGGCCGTTCAATGATAGAAGCGAGAGCTAGCGACTCAAGTCCATAATAGCGATCGGTGAGCGATTTTGTGATCGCCCTAAGCAAAGACTCCGGTGGCGCTGATCCTCTTAACCGCACGAGCAACTGCAGCAGGTCTGTGTCTCTGGTAAGCGCCCCAGTTCTAACCGCTTCCTCAACAAGGTTTTCATCCTGGAAACTCTCGCCGACCTTCAACTCGGGGCGAAGCCTAACACCCATATCCTTTGCGGCAATCAGCACACCAAGGTAGAGGTCTTCGAGCGATAACAAATTAGCGATGATCGGCACACCAGCGATCCTGGCGTATCCAGAGACGATCAAAGGACGCAGCGCGTCCTGAGTTGAATACGTTTGTAGGTTTGGAGCGAGTCGTGCTGCCGTCTGACGGGAATCTGAGAATATTAAAACTTTCCTGCCACGCAAAGGAGCCAATTTCGTGGCTTGAACCGGACTGGGAGGCTGGACCTGAATCTGCTTTGCAATCAGCGCCTGGAAAGGTTGATCTCCCTTCGTCTGATGGTCCTGAACAGATGAGCGTCCAAATGAAGCGCTCTCACCACAGACTGCGCACGGTCGAAACTCACCCGGCTTGGCATTGCGAGGCTCATCCTCGGTATCCGGCGGGCCAGAACGGCCTGCTCTAAGGTAAACCTGACGATTCCGGGGCCCCAGTTTCGGTGGGTTCAGACGTCCGGTTATTAAGTCGTATTCCGCCGGCTCCACCGCTTCAACGAAAACAGGCCGCTCAAGTAGCAAATCGATGGGAGCAAGTTCGTCGAACTGGCCAGTAAGCGTGCGAAACGCCCCGCCAGGCTCCGGCCATAAGAAGTCAGGATCGTCTACATTATTCGTGTAAGCGCGGCCATAAGCTGTACCACAGTTACGGCACGTAAAGAGTTCGAGTACTCGTGCACCACAATCACAAGTGTCACGTGGCTGGCTAAAGAGCTTTCCAGTGGGGCCACCGCGCTCGGCGGTAGGAAGGCTGGAACACTGTGGGTCCATACAGCCCCAGAGGCCAGCAAGCCCTCTGTAAAAGGAGTGCACCCTGCATGGCAGCAGACTCGGCTCGGTCGCATCCCGCCTAGCTACGCTGCCCATAGCGATGAGTTTTGTGACGGCCCGAGCCGCCACGTTTGAAGAAACGCCATCGAACAATTCTTGACAAAGTTCTTCGACCGGATGGGCTTCGGTCATCGTGAGGTTGATAAGCCTCGCCATCGGTGCAAAAGAGGATAGAGCATCGTACAGCGCCCGCTGTAGTTGCCACGGCGGTTCTACGTTTCTGTATTCCAAGAATGGTGAAATATGGGCGGTTCGAGATTCATCAGTGTCCGATTCGTAAAAGGCTCCGAGATTAATCGAATCTAAGGCATTCGCATCCTCTGGTGTCCCCTTTGCCGCTTCAGAGCGGAGCAGAAGATCTCCTTGCACGTTTCTGAAATCGGCCTTATCTTTTCCCGTGAGTTGCGAACCAAACTGCACAGCGTAGTCGGGGTCTCTGAAGCTTGCGCTCGTGCAGATAACTTGAAGACGCTCCGCCGGGATACCAAGCCGCATGCGGAGACGACGGATGAGCAAGGCCACTTCTGCCCCAGCAGCTCCCCGATAGAGGTGAGCCTCGTCAATGATAAGCAAAAAAGGCTCTTCCGGGTTAGCGAGCAGCCAGTCCCGAGTCTGGTCAAAGATCGGTCGTTCGAGGGGACGCATCAACATGTATTCGAGCATCGAGTAGTTAGTGATGAGGACATCAGGTGGAGCCTCCTGCACCTCGTGTCGTGTGACAAGTTCAGGGTCTCCCGGTAGTGTCACACATCTCTTAAACTCACCGCTCTTTTTATCACGCCATCGCGCACCTTTCTTCCCATACCAACCAACCAAGTCCGGCTTTGCCGGCCATTTTCCTCTTTTTTTCAATTCGCTCACAAGCGCCTCGGCGGCGGCCTGCTGGGGTGATGTCTGTTCCTGAGCAAGTTCTAAGTTTCGCACATAGTACTTTCCGATTGGGACAAGTCGGTCCTTATCTTTGTCTTCATCGCGAACACCGGGATACAAGGTTCTGCTTGTGTACCTGGCGAATCGGGCTGGCCTCCCTGACCATTCCATAAACTTTTTGACGATCCGCGGATCGCCGAAGAGAAGACGGAGCCGTCCCAGTTGATCATTTACGAGAGCGTTCATCGGGTAAAGCACCATCGCTCTCACAGCGGGTGTCGAACCAAACTGCGAGCCTTTAGTTCGCGCCTCGCGCGCGAGTTTTCCAAGAATAGGCAACAAGAAACACTCAGTCTTACCAGACCCTGTGCCAGTCATGACTACTATGCTCCGTCCGTCGACGAGCGAAAGTTTTGTTGAGATCGCCTGATGTTCATAGGGCGGGTCATGGATAAGCAGATCGAGATCACCTTCAGCTTTCGACACGGCCGAGAAGACGTCGAGCACAGCAGGGTCGAGGCCGAGTTCCCGAAACGGCAAGCCCGTTTTATAGCGAGGTGTACTCTCCAGGTATGGTCTCTGATGGATCACGCCGGGTTCTTCGAGGAGCCGTCGGCGCTGCGCTACAAGCGTTGGATGGCTCACATGATAGGTAGCCTCAATGTAGTCCCTCAGTGCACGGTGCAATTGCTGAATAGTCTCGCCGATAGTCAACGCCATATCTCATTCCTCTTCATGGTGCATGGCAAGATTAACCTAATCATGTTCACCTTCAGTATTTGTTTCACAACGCCGTTTAAACTCAACATCAATTGCCTCCCAGTAGGGCAAATAGAGACCGAGGAGTTCTCCAGGACGCATGACCTGCAATCCCATATCGTCTAATGACTCACGGTGCTTCCAAAATGTATTGCGATCGGTAGTTAGAACAACCGGGATGTTTGAGAGCATCGCATGTGCAGCAACCATTCGATCCCCCAGATCGGGAAGGAAGGCTAAAGGGCCAGCCGCCGAGTGAACCTCTTCCGCTGATTTTACACCCAATGCTTCCAGAATCAGCGGCGATACGCGAACAGGTTTTGAGGCGAGGAGCAATCCTTGTGCTATGCCGGGATAGGCGTCATTCGACCAGTCATCCTGGTGACCGATTAGAAACTGTAACATATCTCGCAATCGATCTCCCTTGGACCCACACAGAAGAGAGGCCTCCTCCACGGCGGCTTTGCAGACAAGCCATGGATATCCGTTACGGTTTTCGAACTCCTTGTATAGAATGCCCAGGTCAATCAGATCGTTGGCCAAGTCAACACCATATTTCCGCTCCAGATCAGCGACAGCGGCATCATCCCAAATCACGGAACCTTCCGCCTCCAGTTTCCGGTCAATCCAATCGAGATTTTGAAGAACACATGTGTCCAGTATCTGCGGTTCCTGTGGGCGCAGTACTTCCTCGATGAGGCTCATTCTGCTTATAGGATCGACCTCTTTAGCCAACCTCTGCGCGAAAGACAGAGTTGAACTATTCTGAGTTATCATCGTTTCAGGTTCTCCGTCACATCGATTAGCCACAGCACATCGCGAAAGAACCGAAGTTCCTCCGCCAGTTCAGCTTCAGTCATCCGATAGGCGAATAAACATCCCGAGTTTGGCACTGGTTCGCCGACTGCATCCCACCTGCGCCGTGCCCACATCGGAACGGGTGAGAAGAACTCGACCACCCGCGTGTCTCCGGGGCCAGGACGAACCCTGAACCACTGCGGTTCTCCACGTTGTGCATCAATCGCCATTTGCAGGCGCCAAGCCTCATCGCAACCCCGCCATCGGCTCCCATCGATCGGAAAATCGATAAGGCGCTCAGGATTGCCATCGAGCAGTTGGACATAACACCATAATTGCGCGCCATAAGCCTGGCTTCGGCGTGCCACGAAGCGCCCAGATTGAGAGCGCGGTTCTACCCAGCGGCCGCGGTAGTAACGGACTGGACGCTCGGAATCTAGCAGTATGAGTCCAGGAACATCGCGCGATGGTTGCGCACCATCCAGGAGTCTGTCGATACGCGATAGATGCTGGCCCGCCGATTCCGGTCGAGGCGCTTTGAGCCACCGGTCATACGAGATATCCACCAGTCCAAGCTGTCCAAGATCGGCGCGCAGGTCCTCACTGGGGAGAGGATTGATGCGCCGCAAGTGGCTGACGTACTCGATTCGAGACTCAATCTCATCAGGCAAAGCGGAGCGTTGATCCGATGCAACGCCGAGAAGGATCACGGCACCACTCTCGCGCGCTACAAAGCTCGCCGGGGCGGCGTACAGCAGCGTCGCCGCTCCAGGCGTTGAGCTCTCTTCCACGTCACGTTGCTCGAGAATGTCGCCATGAGCAATCATTGCTTCCAGCGTTTCCTCAACGATACCCTTGGTGCCCTCGATATTTTCCACCAGACCTCGGAGCGGTCGTACCACGCCGCGCACCAGCGTCGCCGCTGTACAGGGACATAGAAAGCTCGCCGTCCTCCGGAGCGCTCCCGCGAGCGCCTCGACCGATGTGAGATCGAGTGCGCTCGAATCGAGTCCCAAATCCGTAACCTTTTGAGCGTGGACCTCTGCCGCGGTTAACCGTCTCATCTCCACTCCCATCCTGCGTAGAGTTCGTCGAAGCGGGCCTTTGACTGGAGGTGACGGTCTGTCGAGAGCACAAGAAACCGAGCGGCCCTCATCAACGTCGGTGATTCCATGAGCCGCGCAAGACTGATGCGTAGCCGATCTCCTGCCCATGCTTGCACACCGGCGGGATTGCTCGCCAGCCTAAGAGCAAGTTCAGAGTGCAATCGCGCGTCGGCATCATTCGTGGGTGAGATGGGCGGCAACACATGGAACCTGGTTATAAGCAAGGCGAGCCGTTCTACCCGCTCCCTGCATGTTTTGGTCGCGAGGTCGGCACAGTCGCGTTCAAGAACTACCCCGATAGCGCTTTCGTCACGTCGCCGAGACACTGCCTCTTTCAGCCGCGTCATACCATCGGGGCCTCTACGCACAGCAAGTTCCGCCATCGCCCAGTTGTCGCCGCAGATCAAGCGTGCGATGTGAGATCCGAGCGCAAGTAGTACATCTCGCCTGCGTGTTGCAGAGAAGAAATCGCCGGGTTGCCTCGCAAGACCCCATGTGTCAGCGATGCCGAGGATACGGATGATCGCCTCCAGCGACCGCGGCTCCTCATCAATGCGTGGAGCACAGCGAAGATCACCGAGGCCGCGAACTACCGGAGGCACAATGATCCCCGCCGTTAATTGGCGGAGCCGCGCAATATATATGCCGCCTGGTGCTGAAACGTCATACGCAGGTGCCAGGCTCACACGCTCTTCGACGGTGGGAGTCTCGAAAGATAGATGCGTCACTGTGGGCTGCGTATCGTCTCCGCTATCATCAAGCAGGCGGACAACGTAACCACCACCCCGTCGGCGAAGTGCCCAACGAAGAGGTATGAACTCTCGCTCGCACCGGAGCGCGAACCCCCCCAACTCGTCGGCCGTGAACGTAAGCTCGCAGAACCGCGCGGTATCATAGGCCTCTTCTGCGTTCCTCGTCCTGCGGAAGTGCTTCTCAAAATGAGTCCGCCAGTCGTCTGCGGATAGTGGTAGGCGCATCGGTGGGAGTTGTTTCGAGAGAATCGCTGGATTGCCTTCTCTCTCGAAGAGAGAAATCGCACAGGTCACGTTCCGACCAACCGGCCCCTGGATGGCGACCGCGACTTGACCTTCCCACATCTGCTCCAGAGACGGCTCGGAAGGCTCCATCTGTACGACCAATGGTCCGTGAGGACTCACACCTGGTGACCAAGGCCGGGCCTCCCTGATGCGCATTACAACGTCCAGATCGCCTATAGCTTCGGCATCCGTTTCGGGACATGTTCGAGCGGAAACGCGAACTCGATGAAGCCCCACAGGCAATTGCGGGAGTTCGACGAAGAGCGGCTCACCAGGTGTTATCGGACTGAGGTCAAGGGGAGGCTCGATGCCATTGGCCATGGAGACCAGAAGCCCGTCGATGGGGTGATCGACACAAATCGCCAAACATGGCTGCTCGGATGCGAGCCATTCGCCATGACCCTCTCCGTCCCACACCACCGCTGCAAGCCCCGCTGGCCAGACCTCGATCGTCTTTGCTTGCCCAAGGCCGAGACAGCGGAGTGTCTCGTCCCAGTCCTCGGTGAGCGCCTGGGGCAAGTCTAAGATTGCGCCATGGACTCCCTGGCACGAGAGGTCAATCGGACTGGTGTGACCATTCGACCTGACAGGACCGGCCGTGCTGACCATGATATACCGCGCCCCCGGTCGGACCCGCAGGCTCCGGCACTCGTAAGCAAGGCCGTCGGATGCGATCCTAAAAAGCCAAGTGGGGCCAGGGCGGAGGAGACACTCCGCACGGAGGAGGTATTCGAGTTGGGAGTCTGTCTGCTCAAAGCGCAACAATACCTCATCCGCGAGGGGCCACTGGGCGAGCGTAACACGCTGTGCGCCGTGCAAACACCGTCCCCGTGCAAGGGGTCGGCCTGCGGCACCAGCGACCACACAACGAGAGCCTGTGAGTATTTCTCTAGTTTGAGGGAATCGGATGAGCAGGTGAGACAGGTTTGGGATCTCGAGCGAAACCTCCCATGAAACATTTGTCGAGTCTGTTGGTCGAAGGACGAGTCGCGGTTCGATCCCGAGTTCGGCCACCTCTGCTCGTGCGTCGTCCGGGTGACCGACGCTGGAGGGCTTAGTGCCTCGACCCAGCAAACCGAGACCACGAATTTGCGCACGTTCTCTAGCGAAACGGCGTGCCCCACGGAGCCACTCACGCGCCCGGCGCTCGCGGTCTAAATCCTCACCGATTCTCCTAAGCGTTGCTGGGTGAATAAGGCTGTCTGTGCCGAATTCTCCTTGAAGGAGCAACGCGGCAGCAATCTGTCCCAGCAGTTGCGGCTCCTGGGCAAGGTTTTGGAAGCGCGATGTGGCGTTCCAACTTCGTGCTGCAATGAGATCACCAAGTATTGAGGGTGACTCGAAAAGCTCTGCGGAGAACGAGTGACGCAGTTCGTAAAGAACGCGTGCAAGCTGTCTTTGCAGATCTGTGGGTAGGATGGCATGTGTGATCGGCCAGCAGATGATGGAAAAATGCTTGGCCCATATGCCGCATGGTTCCACGCCACAAAATTCTCTCTGGAACCAGAGGAAGCAACGCCGAACCCAATAGCGATCCCCGTTGATCGTCCAACCCGGAGTTTCCTCCTCAAAGGTCTGCCAGTACTCATCACCCGAATAGCGATATCCGATCTCAGAGGCATAAACCATCCAAGCAAGTGCGTGGTCCCATGCTGGCGGACCGTCAGCAATGTGTGCTCGCACCGCAGTTGTCAAAGCCTGAGTCTCAGATATATCAAGACCATGCTCAAGGCCGAAAATTCGCCTGTCAGGGGACTTTCTTCTTCTATGAGCAGAAAGTTCTCTGAAGTGGTTTTCAAGGCGCTTTTGCCAATGTGCAAGGTCCATAGCCATTACCATGATGGTCCCGGACCACCGTTAAGCAGGCACTCCATTATCCTGCAACGCGCAAAACTCTTATAACGCTTATCGCGAGAAGCTCTTGGTACTATCCATCGGTTCAAACAGAATTCCATAATTTCGGAAGCTGTAAGAACACAAGAGCGTACGTTCTTCTGTGTACCCAGTAGGATTTCCTGCCAATTATGGGCCAAGGGTACTGCATATACTTCCCGCGCAATGCCGTGATTAAGAATGTCGTCGGCATCAAGTCCAATCTTCTCTAACGCAGTTCGGGCCACACGGATTTTCCAGTTTGGCCCCATACCAAACCGATTCCCAGTAGCGTAGGGATGACCGATTGCTTCCAGATAGCTCCGCATTTGTTCAAATATCTCGCCGGAAAGATGAAAGTGGCCAAAACCGCGTGTTTCCCCAATCCTAATGAACTGAGGTCCGTTAGGTATAGCAAGACGGTTGTAAAGGGAAGACCGTCCCATTGCAGATGTAGTTGTAAGCAGCACAAGCCTTGCCCTGTTTTCCTTCCCGCTGATTACGGCTTGCCGCCCCAAATACTTGCGATCATATACCTCTTTAACCTCTTTGCTCCCCATCAATGCCGCAACTAGCTTTCCGCCAATGAGCTGAGAATACGGAGGTACAGAACCAACAACATAGGCATCCATTACGTGTATTAAGCGATCTTTGCGATCTTCAAATGTCCAACCAATCCATTTGTCACGAGCCGAAAGATTGAATACAGGATCACCGAGAGCAAAAAGACCTATAAGATGGCCGTTTTGCTTATCTCTAACGAGAAAGCGTATTCTCCGGCCGAATCCTTGAGAAACCGGCACCGACCACAAAAGACATGCAAACCTGAAGAGCCGCGACTCTTCAGAGTCTGGTCTTACTTCAACGAGTTCGGGGGCTATCGCTTCAGGATCAACTTGTCTCCCAGTCGCAAAGTTCATAACCAAATCAGGACCATATTGCTCAATAAATGCCTTATTACTCTGCAATACGTCGATCCGTTTTTTTGAATGGAAGTCGCGTATCCTTTGCTTTGTTAGTTGTCCCTCAATTACGTACCCTTTCCCGTTCTTGGAAAATCCGAGCTTTTTTAGTTGTTCATGGATTGCTTCTTGAAGCTCAGTATTGTTCAGGGAGCAAGGATAGGAAAAAGGCTTTTCACCTTCCGCCGGATGCTGAAGGTCGATTTGATGAGAGTGTTGAGATTCATTTGGAGATGAGGTCTCGGGGTGTTTCATCCCGCGTCCTCCGTTCCAATCTGCGCGTTCCTCCGGGTGAAAAGATGACAAAACGATTTGCAAAATTGGTAATCACCTATGAGGGCAATTATGGTTTCATCTGATTTTCCGTTTCGGTGCATCGGCTAAAGCTCCCCTTTGAATGCCTTGTCCAGGATCGAGGGAAGCAGGGCGTCCAGTTCAGATTCGGCGTCTTTTTGTGCCGCGAGCATTGCAGCGACTTTAGCTTGCAGGCGGTTGAACCAGACCTGCTTGCCGTACTCCGGCACAGGAACCTCAATCTCGGTCAGCTTGGTGAGGCCCAATGTGCGGTTTCTTCCTGCTCCGCCTGGCGAAGCTTCGCCGATCTTCCGGAGCCCCTCCTCGGTCAGGAAGTAGAAGCACAGGAATTCAGGCGTGGAGACGCCCGCCTTCGGAACACATGTTATGAACCGGTGAGACCCGTATCGGCCACCATCCTCTGGTTGGGCAACTGCAACTGCTCCTTCCCATGCAAACACGTTGCTAAAAAGGAGGTCTCCAGGCGCTATGCTGTAAAGTCGCTTGGTGCCCACGCTCAGGTAATCGAGGGCGGGTTTGTGGAATGTTCCCTTGCCGAATGACCGGATGCCGAGTTCGGGGTATTCCTCGCCCATTTTGGGTTCGACGGGACGACGTACAAGCGGAGCCACATCGTTCATCGTCCGCGAGGGCACACCACCAATTATTTGCGCAAAGGCGCTACGGAGCATTGCCTCCGCTTCCCGTTCAATCTCTTCCTTGTTACTCCGAGCCTCGTCGATGCGGGCGGACAGGGCGTCCAGTTTAACCACGATCCGGTCCTGCTCCTTGCGGTCCGGGAGGGGGATTTCGTATTCGAGAACTTGATGTGATCGAATTGCAGAATAGTTCGTTGATCCTTGTGCATTGATCTGTTCTTGGAAAGCTGGTGTCTTGATATAATATGCAAGAAAGCTTTTGTTAATTCGACCATTGTTGATGGCGTATAAAAAATAGTGACTGCTAACAATTGCCCCCTCAAGTGATTCAGGAACAATCCCAAACCCTCCAACCTTAGCATCGATCTCTGCGACCAACAATTCCCCGGAATGGCATACTTGCTGCTTCTTCGTTTTGATGTCGCACCCCATAATTTGGTCGCGTAAAACTATTCCCCGTGCGCCGAGTTGAACTCGGCAGCGTTTGTATTGCTCAATCTCGCAGATCTGGATGAACTCCTTCCGGTGGGAGACAACTTCTCCCAAGGGAACCCTCCGCCAGCCGTTCGCGGTCATCGGACCTTCCCTCCCACTGTGGCAGGCTCTGCGAGGATGGCCTCGATCTCCTTCATGATCTCACCGACCCGCCGGTTCTTCTCGGCGATGCTCTCGGCAATCTGTTCGGGGGGAAGATGCTCAAGCGCTTCAGCTCCACGTGGATTCTTTAAATCAAGATTGCAGCCGTTTGATAATATGCTCTTTGCCTTGACCTTCCAGGCGTGCGCGTTCTCCTGGCGCTTAGCTGATTTGAACCATTTAAGCAGGTCAGCGAGTTCATCGTATTGAAGCGGACTGGTCTTGGTGTATTTTTTCCGGCCATCAGGCAATGGTTGCTCGTAGTACCAAATCATTTCCGTCGGTCCAGAGCGGTCGAAGAAGAGAAGATTCGTCTGGATCGGTGTGTATGGTTCAAAAACGCCCTGTGGCAACCGCACGATGGTGTGCAAGTTGAAGCTCGTAAGCAATTCCTGCTTGATACGCGCACAGAGACCATCGCCGAACAGCGCACCATTGGGAACAACAACCGCTGCGCGGCCGGGTTTTCGGCTGCGCTTGAGTTTCCGCATGATCAGTTGAAGGAATAGAAGCGCAGTTTCCGTTGTTTGCTTGTCCTCTGGAAAATTGTTCAGAATTCCGCGTTCCTCCTCACCCCCGAACGGTGGATTGGTGAGAATCACGTCGACCCGGTCGCGGTCGCCAATCTCGTTAAGTGGAAAACGAAGGCTATTCTCCGGGTCGATCTGGGGCGCTTCGAGACCATGGAGGAGCAGGTTCATCTGGCAGAGGAGATACGGAAGCGGTTTGGCCTCGCCACCATAGATCGACTGTTCCTGAAGCACTCTCCTGTCCTCGACAGTCTTTACCTGTTTGCCCAGGTGATTGAACGTCTCGACGAGGAAGCCGCCGGTTCCACAGGCCGGGTCGAGGATCGTCTCCCCGAGGCGTGGATTCAGCGCCTCGACCATAAACCGGACGACTGGGCGCGGCGTATAGAATTCGCCCGAGTCACCAGCGGCGTCTCGCATCTCGCGCAGCATTGACTCATAAAGGTGACCGAGGGTGAAGAGCTCGTCCTGAGCGTCGAAGTGGATCGAGGTGACTTGGTTGATTACGTCACGGAGAATGTAGCCGGACTGGATTCTATTGGTCAGACGGCTAAAGACGCTGGCGATCACGCGCTTGCGGCTCGTGGGGCCGTTGTGCAGGCCGCTCAGGTAGGCAAACAGCCCCGGTCCCTTTGTCCCATCGGGCCGAGTAGCCTCCTCCTGGTTAATGAAGGCAATAAGCTCCAGTCCGGTGACGCCGTTCTCTTGGGCCGCCCAGTCACGCCAGCGATATGGCGATTCTATTGTCGGTCGGTATTTTGATCCCCTCATTTTGGCGCGTGATTCTTCGATCTGCTCCAGGTCATCAAGGAACTTAAGAAACATAACCCACGTCAGAAGCGGGAGCCGGTCAAGGTCTCCGGACAGCCCCTTATCCTTCCGCATGATCTGCCGACAGGACTTGATGACGCTGCCGAGACGCTCGGCTGTGGTTTTCGGTTCGTTCGATTTCTTGGTTCGCTTTGCCATCGTGTTTCCTTAAGCCGCGTAGAGCAACGTTTGCAGTTCTCGAATCGCTTCCACCAACCGGTCTTCACCGCCGAAGTAACGGGCAATCTGGATCACATTGCCGCGCTTGCTGATCGGCGGGACCTCCAAAACTTCGGGGATTACAAATTGCGCGGTTCCATGCTCTGTGTATTTATCGAGGAGTTCACCGAGGATTTCCCGCGCCTCCGGGCCATATTGTTCGAAGAAATCCTTCTTCTCGGAGCGGAGACGCTGCGCGCGTTCACGCCGCGTACGCAGGGGTGCATTAAAAGCAATGTGGCAAAGAAGGTCGAGGGGGTCGGCATCAGGTTGATTCGCTACCGAGGCCAATTCGTCAAAATCGATGCCCCGCTCACCCAACCTGTCGATGATATTCTTTCGATGATCGGGGTCCGCCCAGTCATCCCTGAGTTCTGCCGCGTTTCTATAAAGAGTCCGGACTTTTTCTGCGGTGTAGTCGGTAAAGCGGACGACTCGGAGTTGATTGCCGTCGGCGTCAAGTTCATAGACGAGGTGAGCGGCAATCTCGACTTGGCCGCCATCAAAGTAGAACTTTCGCCTCTCGACAGGTGTGCCATCATCCGGGGGGAGCGGATCGACAATAACCTCGTCGGTCGGTTCAGGTTCTTCCTCTGGGGTAACGACCGTTTCCGTATCGATCGGCTCACCGTCCTCGCCGATGTGCTGTTCCGTTTCGATGGAAGGTTCTCCATCAAAGTCCGGGTCTGCAAACATGCGAGTGGCTGACCCGGTGTAATCAAGGATGCTGAAAAAGAACTTGCCGTAGTCATCCCGGACCCGCGTTCCTCGTCCGATGATTTGTTTGAAATCGGTCATCGAGTTGATGACCCGAACGAGCACAACATTCTGCACAGTTGGCGCGTCTATGCCCGTGGTCAGCATCTGTGACGTAGTGAGAATGACAGGAGTGCGCCGTTCAACATCCTGGAAATTGCTCAGATGGCCTCGACCGATGCCGCCCTCGTCGGACGTGACGCGGCACACGTAATCGGAATGTTGGCGGGCTAGGTCGGAATTCAGGTTGTTCAGCGCGCGGCGCATCTCGTCGGCGTGCTCCTGATCGACACAAAAGACGATGGTCTTGTCGAACCGCCCTGTCTTATTTAGAAATTCGGTCAAATGCCTGGCGACGGCCTCGGTCCTGGCCTTCAAGGACACAACTCGCTCGAAATCGTTCGTGCGGTATTCCTCGTCCGGAATTTCCCGGCCATAGCGGTCAATCTCTCCCTGGCTCGGACGCCAACCTGCCGCGTCCCAAGTGGTGATGACGCGGTGGACCCGATAGGGGGCCAGGAACCCATCGTCGATCCCCTGGCGAAGGCTGTATTGGTAGATGGGGTCTCCGAAGTAACGGTACGTATCGGCGTTGTCCTGTCGCCGGGGGGTTGCCGTCATCCCCACCTGGAATGCAGGTTCGAAATACTCAAGTATAGCCCGCCAGTTGCTGTCGTCTTTGGCACTGCCTCGGTGGCACTCATCCACGATGATCATGTCAAAAAAATCCGGGGAATACTCACGGTAAAGTCCGGGTCTGCGTTCGTCACGGGCAATTGCCTGGTAGATCGCAAAATACATTTCCCGACCCTTGTTGGCCACCCCTCCCTCGATTTTCCAGCGTGCATCGCCGAAAGGCGCGTATATTTTTGCCATTGGATCATCGACAAGAACATTTCGATCAGCAAGATAGAGTATTCGGGGTCGTCGGTAATCCCCCGTTCGATTCCACCGCGATGACCAAAGCTTCCAACAGATTTGGAATGCAACGACAGTTTTCCCAGTCCCTGTAGCCATTGTGAGAAGGATGCGCCTGCGTCCTTGAAGAACCGCTTGAACGGTTCTGTTGATGGCGATTTCCTGGTAATAGCGCGGCGATTTGCCGCTTAAATGATATACGGGGGCGAGGAGCCGTTCCGCCAACTGAGGGCTGAGGGACTCTGAATTGATCAGGCGCGCCCACAGTTCTTCCGGCGTTGGAAAGTTTTCTATCTCGCGTTCAAGTCCCGTTGCATAATCGAACTCGACAATCCCTTGGCCGTTGGTCGCATAAGCGAATTTTAGGCCGAGGATTTCCGCATATTCCTTAGCCTGTTGAATACCCTGGCCAGGGTTGGCGTATGAGGGTTTCGCTTCGACCACGGCTATGGGCATATCAGGGCGGTAACGAAGAATGTAGTCGGCACGCTTTCCGGGTCTTCTGCGCCCCTGGCGGCCGGACACAATGATGCGGCCATCGGTGAAAGTGACCTGCTCGTTGATGCGGTGGGGTTCGTCATCCCACCCCACTGCTTGGAGCTTGGGAACGATATAGCGGCGGCAGGTATCGGCTTCGTTCAAGGCCATGGCTACCCCTGCCTCCCAGGCTCATTTTGCCACTTCATCCATTCGTCGATGGATTCCCGAAGGAAGCGCAGGTGTCGTCCCACCTTTTGGGCAGGGATTTTGCCCTCTCGGACGAGCTTGTAGAGCGTAGACTTCGGGATTTTCAGATAAATGGATAACTCCTCAATGGTCAGGACGTTGTCCGACTTGTTCTCCATCAGAAGCACCTCTGCAGTGTCCAGATAAAATTATCCTCATTATCACTCTTGTCCAAAAACGGAATTTAGCAAGTAAGAGTTGAAAAAGTCCTCCA
>JAEAMF010000800.1_pt1 | contig 31154 bp, 28 predicted proteins | sample 8958721 | NCBI WGS metagenome assembly JAEAMF01 (sample SAMN16933255, study PRJNA681124) | bioreactor sludge metagenome | isolation source: anaerobic bioreactor treating anionic surfactant - SDBS | place: India: Bengaluru | collected 2019-02-28 | reverse complement strand
CGCCGACCCTCTGCTTGTAAGGCAGATGCTCTCCCGGCTGAGCTAATCACCCATCGTCTCGGTGTGGTGCGCATTCTACGGAGCACCTTAGAGTCTGGCAAGCACTTTTTTAAAAAAATTTTTCAAGCCTTCCAACGACTTAGCAGACTTGGCCTGAGACGGCTGCTCGGAGAATAATGCCCCCCTTATGTGTTAAGGAGAGATGCACCCCATGTGGTTCAAAAACCTGCTGATCTATCGCCTGACCCAGGACATCCCGTTTGACCCCGAGGCGCTGGAAACCGCTCTGGCCAGCAAGCCAGCGCGCCCTTGTGCCAGCCAGGAATTGACCACCTACGGCTTCGTCGCGCCATTTGGCAAGGGTGAAGACGCTCCACTGGTGCATGTCAGTCAGGACTTCCTGCTGATCGCCGCACGTAAAGAAGAACGTATCCTGCCTGGCAGTGTCGTACGCGATGCGGTTAAAGAGAAGATCGACGAGATCGAGGCCGAGCAAATGCGCAAGGTCTATAAAAAGGAACGTGATCAGATCAAGGATGAAATCATCCAGGCGTTCCTGCCACGTGCCTTTATCCGTCGCTCGGCAACCTTCGCCGCCATCGCCCCCAAACAGGGCCTGATTCTGGTCAACGCCTCCAGCGCCAAGCGTGCCGAAGACCTGCTCTCCACCCTGCGCGAAGTGATGGGCTCGCTTCCCGTACGACCACTGAGCGTGAAGATCGCCCCAAGCGCGACCATGACCGAGTGGGTGAAAACCCAACAAGCCGCACCGGACTTCTATGTCCTGGATGAGTGCGAGCTGCGTGACACCCATGAAGACGGCGGTATCGTTCGCTGCAAACGTCAGGACCTGACCAGCGACGAGATCCAGATGCACCTGGGCACTGGCAAGCAAGTCACCCAATTGTCGCTGGCCTGGCAGGACAAGCTGTCCTTCGTGCTCGACGACAAGATGGTGATCAAACGCCTGAAGTTCGAAGAACTGCTGCAGGATCAGGCCGAGGAAGACGGTGGTGATGAGGCCCTGGGCCAACTCGATGCCAGCTTCACCCTGATGATGCTCACTTTCGGTGAGTTCCTGCCGGCCCTGTTTGAAGCGCTGGGTGGCGAAGAGATCCCCCAGGGGATCTAAGCGCAACGTCTAGATCGCGAGCAAGCCAGTTCACCTGCATGAGAGCGGGTGACTGGTGTTGCCCGTGATAGAGGCACCACGCACTCACTGGCACCTCACCGATGCCATCGCAGGCACGCCTGCTCAAGCCGCATGGATTCCCCTAATACTTTTCACTTAAGTCCTTTGAGTGTTCAAGCGTGCTCAAGCAACCGCGTCACGGCCAAGCGTTCAGGAGCGCTTGGCTTTTAGTGCGCGAAGTGGCGGGCGCTGCAAGGCGTCCCTTCAGGAGGCTGAGTGGAGCCGTCGCGTAGTGGGGTGCGAGGCATGGATGCCTCGCAAGTGCTGATGGGCCATGGATGGCCCGTCGGCGCGTCCACACGGGAGCGATGGCGTAAGGAAGGAACCCGAAGCGCAGCGTAGGGCCGGATGTCGGGACAGGGCGTTTTGCCCACTTTTGTGCCCTTCAAAAGTGGGTCGCCGTAAGAGGCGAAACCAGTCGGTGGTGCCACTGCAGGGAATGGATATGTTCGCGAAGTGAATGCCACACATCACAAGGGTGTATCGCCGCTGATGCAAGCAGGCATATCCATTCGCGATGTCGGGCCCGATACCCCGTTCCGCCTTTACGGCGGGTCACTTTTGTCGGACAAAAGTAACCAAAACCCTCGTCCCAACATCCGGCCCTCCGCTGCGCTGCGGGTTCTCTCACTCCGGCAGTGCTCCCGCCGGGGCCGTGCTGAAGGGCCTTCCTGGCCCTCAGCCCTTGCCAGGCATCCTTGCCTGGCACCCGACTACGCACTGCCTGCGTTCGACCTCCTGAAGGGACAATTTGGCGGCGCCTGCGAGGTCAGCGTATGGAAAAGCATTGGCGCCAAGGTTGGCGCCTTGATGGATAGCGTCGATTTCCTGCGTGGGCTTTGTTTGTCAGTGCGCGCAGTGGCAGGCGCTGCAGGATGTCCCTTCAGGAGGCTGAGTGGAGCCGTCGCGTAGTGGGGTGCGAGGCATGGATGCCTCGCAAGTGCTGATGGGCCATGGATGGCCCGTCGGCGCGTCCACACGGGAGCGATGGCGTAAGGAAGGAACCCGAAGCGCAGCGTAGGGCCGGATGTCGGGACAGGGCGTTTTGCCCACTTTTGTGCCCTTCAAAAGTGGGTCGCCGTAAAAGGCGAAACCAGCCACCGGTGCCACTGCAGGGAATGGATATGTTCACGAAGCGAGTGCCAATAGCCACAAACATGCGTCGCCCCCTGAGGTACTCGCCGGCGTATTGCCCTACCCCTCGAGTTTGTGCACTCTATATGCCCACAGTGAGGACGACCTCACGACGCATCGCGTGATCAATCCGGGGACGGCCCCATCACCTGATGGAGACACTGCATGTCCTGGATCATTCTGTTTTGTGCCGGCCTGTTCGAAGTCGGCTGGGCTGTCGGCCTGAAGTACACCGACGGCTTTACCCGCCCATTGCCAACCCTGCTGACCATTGCAGCCATGCTGGTCAGCCTGGGTTTGCTTGGCTTGGCCATGAAGGAACTGCCGCTCGGCACAGCCTATGCCATCTGGACCGGCGTCGGCGCAGTGGGCACGGTGATCGCGGGGGTTATCCTGTTCGGCGAATCCATGGCCCTGATGCGCCTGGCCAGCGTCGCCCTGATCGTCACCGGCCTGGTCGGGCTGAAGGTCAGCGCCAGCTGACCTGCCCTACCCGGGTCAGCGCACCGAGCCACGCAACGCCCTGACCCGCTCGCGCAATACGGCCGGCTCTGCCGCCTCAACCGGGACGGCGGTACCGGCCACCAGGGTCACCCGCGACCACAAGCGACGGAAGAAGCCCTTGGCCGGATCCCGGCTGAAGAAACTCCCCCACAAGCCCTGCAAGGCCATCGGGATCACCGGCACGGGTGTCTGCTCGATGATCAGGCGTACACCGCCTTTGAACTCATCGATTTCACCGTCCGAAGTCAGTTTGCCTTCCGGAAAGATGCACACCAACTCACCCTGCCGCAGGCACTCGGCTATTTTCTCGAAAGCCCGTTCATAAATGTGCGGGTCTTCCTTGCGCCCGGCAATCGGGATGGCCCCAGCGGTGCGGAAGATGAAGTTGAGCACCGGCAGGCGGTAGATCTTGTAATACATAACGAAGCGGATCGGCCGCCGCACCGCACCACCGATCAACAATGCATCGACGAAGGACACGTGGTTGCACACCAGCAGGGCTGCACCATCATCGGGAATCAACTCAAGGTCGCGGTGTTCGACACGGTACATGGAGTGGCTGAGCAGCCAGATCATGAAACGCATGGTGAATTCGGGGACGATCTTGAAGATGTAGGTGTTGACCGCGATGTTCAGCAGCGAGACCACCAGGAACAGCTGTGGAATGCTCAGCTTGGCCACACTCAACAGCACAATGGTGACGATGGCCGAGACCACCATGAACAGTGCGTTGAGGATGTTGTTCGCAGCAATGACCCGGGCCCGCTCATTCTCGGCAGTACGCGACTGGATCAAGGCATACAGCGGCACGATGTAGAAGCCGCCGAACACGCCCAGCCCGAGGATCGACAGCATGATCCACCAGGCCTGACTCATACCCAGCAGGGTCAGCCAGTCGTGCGGCTGCGCCCCGGCCACGACATCGCCCGAATGCCACCACCAGAGCAGGCCAAACAGGGTCAGGCCAAAGGAGCCGAACGGCACCAGGCCGATCTCGACCTTGCGTCCGCTAAGGCGCTCACACAACAGCGAACCGAGCGCGATACCCACAGAAAACAGGGTCAATACCAAGGTGACCACGGTTTCGTCACCGTGCAGCCAGTCTTTGGCGTAGGCAGGAATCTGGGTGAGGTAGATCGCCCCGACAAACCAGAACCAGGAGTTGCCGACGATCGAACGCGACACCGCCGGGGTCTGATTCAAGCCCAGGCGCAGGGTCGCCCAGGACTGGGTGAAGATGTTCCAGTCCAGTTTCATCTGCGGCGCCGCAGCAGCGGCACGCGGAATCCATTGGCTGGACAGGTAACCGAGCGCAGCCACCGATACCACGGCGGTCGCAACCACAGGGGCATAGTGACCACTGGACATCATCACTCCCGCGCCAATGGTGCCCGCCAGAATGGCGAGAAAGGTGCCCATCTCAACCAGGCCGTTACCCCCCACCAACTCTTCCTCATGCAGCGCCTGCGGCAAGATCGAGTACTTGACCGGGCCGAACAACGCAGAATGGGTGCCCATGGCAAACAACGCCAACAGCATCAGCGCCAGGTGATTGGTGAGAAAACCAATGGCACCGACCGCCATGATGCCGATCTCGGCCAGCTTGATCACACGGATCAATGCGTCCTTGGCGAACTTTTCGCCAAACTGCCCGGCCAGTGCAGAGAACAGAAAGAACGGCAGGATAAACAGCAGCGCACACAGGTTGACCCAGATCGACCGGTCACCCTCGATGCTGAGCTTGTAGAGAATGGCGAGAATCAACGACTGCTTGAAGATGTTGTCATTGAAGGCACCCAGCGACTGGGTAATGAAAAACGGCAGAAATCGCCGCTTGCCGAGCAATGTGAATTGCGAGGGGTGACTCATCGTCCGTGTACCTGCGTGGGGCTTTGTTATTGGAGGTCAGCTGTGCCGTAAAAGCCACAGTTGTAGCATAAACGCCCTTGCAGGAGCCGGTCTTGCCGGCAAACCAAGCCACCTGCAAGACCAGCACCTACAGAGCACTCAGGCCCGAAGATCCGCAATACACGGCGACACGAACAGCTCACCACGCCAGGCGCCACGCAGCGTCCGGCTGGCCACCAGCAGCCAGAGGCCGATCAGCGCCAGCACCAACACACTGCCGATGACCTGAAAGAAGCCCAACTCAAGCCAGGCGGCAAGCTTCAGCGTTGCCAGGGCATACACCCCCAACGGAAAGGTAAAGCCCCACCAACCAAGGTTGAACGGCATGCCGTGGCGCATGTATCGCAGGGTAATCAGCACCGCTGTCAGCAACCACCACAAGCCGCAGCCCCACAGCACGATGCCGGCGATCAGGCCAATACCCCGGGCAATCTCGCCGAGCCCGCCCAGGCCGTTGGCGGCAAACACGGCAGGTGCATCGCTGCCCAGCAACAACATACCCAAGGCGCCGGTACCAATCGGCCCCAAGGCCAGCCAGCTTGAAGCCGCCATGCTGGCATGGGGCAACTTGTGCAGGGCCATGCGTAACAAGAGGATGGTCAGGATGCTGAACGCCACCGGCAGCGAGACCGCCCACAACACATAGCTGACGATCAACACCTGGAACTGCTGATGAGGATCCACCAGATGCGGCGCCAACAGGCCACCGCTGGCCGCCGCCACCTCGGCAGCCACCACCGGCAATAACCAGACGGCGGTCATCTGATCGATGCTGTGCTCCTGACGAGTGAACATCAGGTACGGAATGGCCACGCCGCAGAGCACGGCCAGTGCCACGTCGAGCCACCACAGCGCCTCGACCCACGGCAAGATTCCCTGCCCCCAGCGTTCAAGGCCAAACAGCAAGGCACCATTGAGAATCGTTGCCAGGCCCATCGGTATCGTCCCAAAGAACATGGAAACCGTAGAGTGGGCAAAGATCCTGCGTGCCTCATGAAAGTACAACACCCAACGCGCCGCATAGACGCCGCTGAATAGAATGAACAAAGCGATCGTCAGCAGCCACAAGGCCTCAGCCACGCCACTCAGCGCTGGCATCGCCTGCTTGAGTGCCAAGGCAAGAACACCGGTCCCCATGGTGACGGCGAACCAGTTGGGTGTGAACTGGCGAATCACTTCGCGTGGATGGGCCAGTTGATGGAACGGACGCAGCGACGCTGCGCTGCTGGTCGGGCATGGCATGGTTTGCACTCCTGTCCTCTGGTGAGGTAGAGCCCATGGTAGAGGCGCCTTTAATATCTATAAAACGGGTAATTTCTCTAACTGTTATCTATTTTGCCGATACAACCTGATAATTCGTGGTGTGCTTCAGATCCCGGCATAGCGATGGCCTTCAATCGGCTGCTGATCACGGTGCAATGGATGACCCGCCGTGATGCCCCTGCGACGCTGCGCCACTGCTACCATGGTCGGCACTGACTAAGCACGAACGGCATGCCAGACTGATAGATCGAGGTATACCGTTAGGCTGGAGGTGTACTCCCCCTTTTCTTCGGAGTTGTCATGTCGCTGTCCAGTGGGCTGATCGCCTTGGTCGCCCTGGCCTATATGGCCATCATGTTCGCCATCGCTTTCTACGGCGACCGCCGCAGCAAGCCGCTGCCCCCGCGCCTGCGTGCCTGGGTGTACAGCCTTTCGCTGGCCGTGTACTGCAGCAGTTGGACATTCTTCGGTTCGGTCGGCCAGGCCGCCGAACAACTCTGGGCATTCCTGCCTATCTACCTCGGCCCGGTGCTGCTGATGCTGTTTGCACCCTGGGTGCTGCAGAAGATGGTGCTGATCAGCAAGCAGGAAAACATCACCTCGATTGCCGACTTCATCGCCGCCCGTTACGGCAAGTCGCAGGCACTGGCCGTGGTGGTCGCACTGATCTGCCTGGTGGGTGTGCTGCCGTACATCGCCTTGCAACTCAAAGGCATCGTATTGGGGGTCAACCTGCTGATAGGCGCAGGCGCCGACGCCACTGGCAGCCGAGTGCAGGACACCGCCCTGGTGGTCTCGCTGGTGCTGGCGCTGTTCACCATCGTCTTCGGTACTCGCAGCCTGGATGTCACCGAGCACCACCGCGGCATGGTGCTGGCCATTGCCTTTGAGTCGCTGGTCAAGCTGCTGGCGTTTCTCGCCGTCGGCGCCTTCGTCACCTTCAACCTGTATGACGGCTTCGACGATCTGTTCAGCCAGGCACGATTGGCGCCCCGCCTAGAAACCTACTGGCAGGAAACCATCAACTGGCCGTCGATGGTGGTCCAGACCGGTGTGGCGATGATGGCGATCATCTGCCTGCCGCGGCAGTTCCATGTCACCGTGGTGGAAAACATCGACCCTCAGGACCTGCGCCTGGCGCGCTGGGTGTTTCCGGCCTACCTGATCCTCGCCGCACTGTTCGTAGTCCCGATAGCCCTGGCCGGGCAGATGATGCTGCCCGACTCGGTCATCCCCGACTCGTTCGTGATCAGCCTGCCGCTGGCCGAAGCCCACCCGGCCCTGGCGTTGCTGGCATTTATCGGTGGCGCATCGGCGGCTACTGGCATGGTGATCGTCGCCAGCGTGGCGCTGTCGACCATGGTCTCCAACGACATGCTGCTGCCGTGGCTGCTACGGCGTAACAACGCCGAGCGCCCCTTTGAAGTATTCCGCCACTGGATGCTCTCGGTTCGCCGGGTATCGATCGTTGCGATCCTGCTGCTGGCCTATGTCAGCTACCGCCTGCTCGGTTCCACGGCAAGCCTGGCAACCATCGGCCAGATTGCTTTTGCCGCCATCACCCAACTGACGCCAGCCATGTTTGGTGCGCTGTACTGGAAACAGGCCAACCGCCGTGGCGTTTTTGCCGGCCTTGCAGCCGGTATTTTCATCTGGTTCTACACCCTGGTTCTGCCCATCGCCGCTCACAGCCTCGGCTGGTCGCTCAATCTGCTCCCAGGCTTGGCGTGGCTGCACAGCAACCCACTGAACCTGCCGATAACCCCGCTGACGCAGGGTGTGGTGTTGTCGCTGGCCGGTAACTTCACCCTGTTCGCCTGGGTGTCGATCCTCTCCCGCACACGGGTATCGGAGCACTGGCAGGCAGGCCGCTTCATCGGCCAGGAAACCAACGCCCGCCCGAGCAACCGCTCGCTGCTGGCAGTACAGATCAACGACCTGCTGAACCTGGCAGCACGGTTTGTCGGCGAAGAGCGTGCACGCCAAAGTTTCATCCGCTTCGCCTACCGCCAGGGCAAGGGCTTCAACCCTAATCAGAACGCCGACGGTGACTGGATCGAGCATACCGAACGACTGCTCGCAGGCGTGCTCGGAACCTCTTCGACCCGGGCCGTGGTCAAGGCGGCCATCGAAGGCCGCGACATGCAACTCGAAGATGTCGTGCGTATCGCCGACGAGGCTTCCGAGGTGCTGCAGTTCAACCGGGCACTCTTGCAGGGCGCCATCGAAAACATCAGCCAGGGCATCAGTGTGGTCGACCAGTCACTGCGCCTGGTGGCCTGGAACCGCCGTTATCTGGAACTGTTCAATTACCCGGACGGCTTGATCAGTGTCGGCCGGCCAATTGCCGACATCATTCGCTACAACGCCGAACGCGGCCTGTGCGGCCCCGGCGAGGCTCAGGTCCATGTTGCCCGACGCCTGCACTGGATGCGCCAGGGCCGTGCCCACACGTCCGAGCGCTTGTTCCCCAATGGCCGTGTCATCGAACTGATCGGCAACCCGATGCCGGGTGGCGGGTTCGTCATGAGTTTTACCGACATCACGCCGTTCCGCGAAGCCGAACAAGCCCTGAAGGATGCCAACGAGGGCCTCGAGCAGCGGGTTGCTGCGCGAACCCACGAACTGTCGCAACTGAACCTGGCCCTGACCGAAGCGAAAAGCCACGCCGAAGCCGCCAACCAGTCCAAGACCCGTTTCCTCGCGGCGGTCAGCCACGACCTGATGCAGCCACTGAACGCCGCCCGGCTGTTCTCCGCCGCGCTCTCCCACCAAGGCGACGGGCTGTCCACCGAGGCACAGCAACTGGTTCAGCATCTGGACAGTTCGCTGCGCTCCGCCGAAGAATTGATCAGCGACTTGCTGGACATCTCCCGCCTGGAAAACGGCAAGATCACCCCCGACGCCAAGCCGTTCGCCCTGAACGAGTTGTTCGATACCCTGGGCGCCGAGTTCAAGGTACTGGCCCGGGAACAGGGCCTGGACTTCCGCGTGCGCAGCAGTCGTTTACGGGTGCAAAGCGACATGAAACTGCTGCGGCGGATTCTGCAGAATTTCCTGACCAACGCCTTCCGCTACGGCAAGAGCCCGATCCTGCTTGGCGTAAGGCATAGCCAGGACAACCTGTGGCTGGAAGTCTGGGACCGCGGCCCAGGCATCGCCGACGACAAGCTGCAGGTGATTTTCGAGGAATTCAAACGCCTGGACAGCCACCAGACCCGCGCAGAAAAAGGCCTCGGCCTGGGCTTGGCGATCGCTGACGGTCTCTGCCGCGTATTAGGCCATCCGCTGCAAGTGCACTCATGGCCCGGCAAAGGCAGCGTATTTCGGGTCTGCGTACCACTGGCCACGACGCCAGTCGCACCACCCGCGCCTGTTGCCGAACAAGCCGGACAACCCCTGGCGGGGATGCAGGTGCTGTGTGTCGACAACGAGGACAGCATCCTCATCGGCATGAACAGCCTGCTCAGCCGCTGGGGTTGCCAGGTCTGGACTGCGCGCAACCGCGACGAATGCGAGGCACTGCTGGCCAAAGGGCTGCGCCCGCACTTGGCACTGGTGGACTACCACCTGGATGATGGCGAAACCGGTACCGAACTGATGGCCTGGTTACGTACACGCCTCGGCGAACCGGTACCGGGCGTGGTGATCAGTGCCGACGGTCGGAGCGAAATGGTTGCCCAAGTGCATGCCGCCGGCCTCGACTACCTGGCCAAGCCGGTCAAGCCGGCAGCGTTGCGCGCCTTGCTCAATCGGCATCTGAGCCTGGTCCAGTAAGCACCTCGGCAGCCAGACCATCGTTGTCGCTCAGTGCCCGTTCAAGCAGGTCGGCGGGCAGGCTCTTGCTGGCCCGGGCACCGAGCAGCTTGAGCTGCTCGCTGCGACTGATCAGGTTGCCGCGCCCCTCGCACAGCTTGTTGCGCGCTGCCGCATACGCCTTGTCGACCTGCTGCAGACGACTACCGAGCTCGTCCAGGTCCTGGATGAACAGCACAAACTTGTCGTAGAGCCAGCCTGCACGCTCGGCAATTTCCCGTGCGTTCTGGCTTTGCCGCTCCTGCTTCCAGAGGCTGTCAATTACGCGCAGGGTCGCCAGCAAGGTGGTCGGGCTGACGATCACGATCTGCCGATCAAAGGCTTCCTGGAACAAATTGGGTTCAGCCTGCAGCGCCGCCGAAAACGCCGCTTCAATGGGGACGAACAACAGCACAAAGTCGAGACTGTGCAACCCCTCAAGGCGGTTGTAGTCCTTACCGGATAACCCTTTGACGTGGTTGCGCAAGGACAGCACATGCTGCTTGAGCGCCGCTTGAGCGATCTCGTTGTCAGCCGCTGCCACATATTGCTGGTAGGCCGTGAGGCTGACCTTGGAGTCGACGACCACTTGTTTGTCGCCCGGCAACATGATCAACACATCGGGCTGGAAACGCTCGCCGTCAGCACTCTTGAGGCTGACCTGGGTCTGGTACTCACGCCCTTTTTCCAACCCTGCGTGCTCAAGTACACGTTCAAGAATCAACTCGCCCCAGTTACCCTGGGTTTTCTGCCCCTTGAGCGCCTGCGTCAGGTTGGTAGCTTCGTCACTCAGGCGCAGGTTCAACTGCTGCAAACGCTCCAGCTCTTTTGCCAGGGAAAAGCGCTCGCGGGCCTCCTGTTGGTAGCTGTCTTCAACACGCTTCTCAAAGGCCTGGATTCGCTCCTTGAGCGGGTCGAGCAGTTGCCCCAGGTGCTGCTGGCTGGTCTGTGCGAAACGCTGCTCACGCTCGTCGAAGATCTTCGTGGCCATCTCGGCAAACTGGGCACGCAGCTCATCACGCGAGCCCTGCAAGTCCTGCAGGCGCTGCTGATGGCTGTCCTGCTGCTCACGCAGCTCGGCAGCCAGCGCGGCACAGTGGGCATCCAGCCGGCGTAGCTCAGCCTCCTTGGCGGCGCGCTCAAGTTGCCAGGCATGAGCGGCATCGCTGGCGTTGTCACGTTCGATCTGCAGCAGTTCGAGCTCGCGTGCCTGTGCGGCCAGAGTCGCCTGCTTGGCGGCATTGGCCTGCCCCAGGTCACTGACCTCATCACGGCAGGCATCCAACTGCGCAACCAAGCCCTCTTGAGCCAGCTGAGCATTGCCCAGCCGCTCCTCAAGCAGCGCACTTTCAGCCTGACGAGCAGCCAAACGACGCTGCAACTGCAGGACCAGGCCCAAACAGGGCAACGCAGCCGCCAATACGCCCAGCAAAATACTGGTCAGATCCACCGCCATAGCCATCTCCCAAGGAAAAACTGCCCCAGCTTAACAGCCCCGGACAGCGCGCTGTATCTAGCGCTCGAGCAATTGCTTGAGCAGGCGTGCGGCCTCCTGCGAGCCCTGGCCTGCAGCCTGCTCCAGCCAGTGACGGGCCTGCTCAGGCGCGTTGAACTGAGGCAGGGCGCAGAGTCGGCCATATTCCAACTGAGCACGGCGATCACCGGCACGGGCGGCCTGGCGCAAAAGTTCATGACCGATTCGTCGGTCGCGGGCATTACCACAATCGCGGCAGAGCATTTGCCCCAAGCGACTTTGAGCAACCACTACGCCCTGGCGAGCGGGCTGTTTGAGCAGACGACCCGCAATGTGCTTGATGTTGCGGTTATCACCCAGACGCGGGCTGTCGAGCAACCACAGGGCAACCTTCAGCGACAGGCGTCGTGGTTCGGGAAGCGGCATTTGAACAAGGCTGGACGCGGGGACTTTACTGCGAAACTTCATAAAAACGATGGAGGTAACTCGAGAGGCGCGCCACTCTACTCCTTTTATTCAGCAATGGCTCAACCGGACTCGACAGTTTTTTTCGTCCGTTCGGCACATTTTTTCTTGACGCTTTCACAGAGACATTTCACACAAACCACCACCACCCCGGATTGTCAGACAGCAAGCAAAAAGCTGGAACGCCCGTCCTAGAGCAAGCGCTCGGGACAATCCACAGAAGCTGTGGATAACTCGGTGGACAACCCCCCTTCACACCCCGCAAAGCCCCATAGAATGTGGGCTTCAGTCAAACTGTCGATTTTTTCACCAGCTAAAAAAAGTGTTTTTTTTCATTGACTTGTCCCTGAGAGCGAGTCATTGGCCGGCCACCGAACACCTGTTGCATCGCTGCGACAGTGCGTGCTCCATGTGTGTACAACCGCCCTAAAGAAAGGCGACCCCCTGCACGGATTTGGCACAACGCCTGGCACAGAGGCTTCACAGGAGGCCCAAAAGCAGAGATACTGGCCGGCTCGCCAGAAACAAACCAATAGCGCTTGCCAAACCGAAGCCGGCACGGTAGTCTTGCCACCGTTAGTACCAAGCTGAAATTCAATTCTGGCCAAAGCGGTCCTTGCAGGCGATGCTCATCTCAAACGATAGCGCGCGCTGCTGAAACCAGGGCCGGCCACCTGATGGTTCGCACACAAGTCTCTTTGTTCGCATGAACCAACCTGCAGATTGAGCAGTATTTCTCTCACCCAGCGTCCAAGAACCTTGACTCTGGCGTGTTGCCTGCCCTCTGAGTACCTACCAGTCAGCCCAAGCGCCACATGATAATGCGCTCCAAACTGGCTGCCCTGTTCCAGTCAGGTTCTTCGCACCGGCCTAAAGCCAGGCGTTACTGGAACGTTTAAAGCGTACACGGCTCCGTTGCCGTGTCTTTTGCAGGAACTTCCAATAATGATGAAACATAGCACCCATACTCAGGCTGCGATTCGCACCCTAAGCCAGGCATTTGCCCCTCTGAACTGTTTGATCCTTGCTTCACGCAAGGGCAGCTTCAGCTTCACCCTGGTCAATGAACACGGTATCGCTCAACACACCGAGCGACTGTACCCGGACCAGTACACCGGCGCCCAACCGCTGCAAGCGGTCATCGACCGCGCACGCCAGTCGCTGGTTGCGTAACCCGACGTTACGCAATACCCCCAAGCCCCGCCCTTGCAGCGGGGCTTTTTTTTGCTCGCCGCGCATACACGAACGATCACCCGCTAAGCACCCAAGTGCATATGCGCTATAACCACGCACCAGAAACGATTTAATAACAGCCCTTTACACCACGAATATGACACTACACTTCAACTCAAGCGGTACAAACCGCTTCCGGCGGGCCTGACCGATTCACCAGCTGCCAAGCACCAGCGCTCCGCCGGCCACTTTCAAGTGCGAGGGCATTATGGGTATCGCCGCGAGCGAGTTAAGCCAGCACGTGATCCGCCCCACGCTGCTCTATCTGAATCGCCATTGCGCCAGCGCAGAGGCACTGTTACTGGGCATAGCGGCCAGCCAATCCAGGCTTGGCGACGCCCTTCACGATCGTCGCGGCCACGGCCTGTATCGAATTTCCGAGCCGCGCCACCAATCGCTCTGGGACCGCTTCCTCGCCCGCGACCCCGAACTGGCCAGCCTGATCCGCGGCCTTGCCAGCCAGCATGCATTCCTCGCCGGACCTCACCTGGAACTGACAGTCAACTTACGCTATGCCACCGCTATCGCCTGGATGTTGATCGAAGAACAACGCCCACAATTGCCGGACGCCGATGACCTGCTGGGCCTGGCACGTATCTGGCGCCAGATCTTCCAGCCCCAGGGCCGCCTGCGCGACTTCACCCAGGCATGGCACCTGTGCATCGACCCGGTACACCTTCAAGCCTGCTGAGAACCCCTTGCCATCGAAACGCAAAAAAAAGGAATTTTGGTCAGATTGTCCTACAAAAGCGCGCTATCTCCCGGGATATGCCCTATAGCGCGACGGACAAAATGTTGGTAGTTTGCGAGCCGGTGATCCCAAGGAGTTCTAATAATGAAAAAAGCAATACTCAAAACGTCGCTAGGTCTCGCTGTCACGCTCGCGTCCACTCAACTGTTCGCCAGCGGCTTTGCTCTTAACGAACAAAGCATCAGCAGCATGGGAACCGGCTTTGCGGGTCGCTCTTCTTCTGCCGATGATGCCAGCACCGTATTCGGTAACCCTGCCGGCATGTCGCGCCTCAAGCGCGAACAAGTGACCGTTGGCGGCGCCGCTGTCATCGCCAGGTCCGATATCGACGGCACGGGTACCTTTGGCGGCACTAGCAACGGCAACATGGTCCCGGTAGTTGGCGTGCCCATGGGCTATTACGTCAAACCTATCGACGAACACTGGGCATTCGGCCTGGGCATGTACGTACCTTTCGGCCTGCTCACCGACTATGAAAACAGCTTTTCCGGCCGCTACTTCGGCAGCAAGAGTGAGGTACGAGTCGTCACCCTGCAGCCAACCATTAGCTATGCGTTCAACGACAAGGTTTCCATCGGTTTTGGCCCGACCATCAACCGCATTGATGGCACCCTGGAGTCTGCTACGCTGAATCCCGCAAGCCCCGGCACAAACGACGGAAAGGTAAAAATCTCTGGCGACGACACCGCCATAGGCTACAACATCGGCATCCTGGTACAGGCCACCGACAGCACACGCGTCGGCCTGACCTACCACTCGATGGTCGACTACAAGCTCAAAGGCGACACCGAGATTAACGGTACTGGTTTCGGCCCATTCAGCGGCAGCAAGTACGACGCCTCGCTGAAAATCAAGACGCCAGAATCGGTAGACTTCTCGCTCACCCACGAACTGGACGACCATTGGACCCTCTACGCGGGCAGCACCTGGACCCGCTGGAGCCGCCTGGAAGCCATCACTGCCAACAATGAAGGCGTTCCGGCCCCACTAGCGCCAAGCTTGGGGCAGATCAGCGAAGAACAGAACTGGCATGACACTTGGGCATATGCCGTCGGTGCCGCCTACAAAGTGAACAAGGAATGGACCCTGCGCGCAGGTTTCACCGTTGACCAGTCGCCAACCAATAACGTCAACCGCTCGCCACGCATTCCGACCGGCGACCGCAAGGTGTTCAGCCTTGGCGCAGGCTGGAGCCCAAGCGACGACATGACCATCGACGTCGCCTACTCCTATCTAATGGAAGAAGACACCACCGTCAATCAGTCCAGTTTGGACCCTGCGCACTTCAAAGGCACCTACAACGCCAAGTACGAGAACAGCGCACACGGTGTGGGTGCATCGCTCACCTACCGCTTCTGATCTCATGCACGCGGCAGGTTACCGCCGCCCGTGCAATACAAACGCCCCGACGAACTCGGGGCGTTTGTGTTTCTAGGCCTGCCCTGCCGGCACCCGGTAATCTTCCATCGGCTCGGTCTGCCCATAGACCCTCAGGGCTGTGAAGCGATGGCCTTGTCGATGGCCGCCTTGAATTGCGGGTCATCCGGCTTGGTCAGGCTGGAGAAACTGGCGACGACCTTACCCTGACGGTCCACAACATATTTATAGAAGTTCCACTTCGGCGCACTGCTCTGGCGTGCCAGCTCCCGGAACAGGTGCGTAGCATCGTCGCCACGTACGGCCTGCGGTTCGGTCATGGTGAACGTGACGCCGTAGTTGGCATAACAGACCTTGGCCGTCTCGACACTGCTGGCAGCTTCCTGCTTGAAGTCATTGGACGGCACCCCGAGCATTTCCAGGCCTTGCTCGTGATAGGCCTGGTAAATCGCCTCAAGGCCTTCAAACTGTGGCGCAAAGCCGCAGTAGCTGGCGGTATTGACCACCACCAGCGGCTTGCCGGCAAACTGTTCACACAGGTTGATCTGCTCCTTGGCGCGCAACTTGGGCAGCTCACCTCGCAACAGTTCAGGGCATTGGCCGGCAACAGCCGATGCCCCGAAAACAAGCGTTAACAACGGAACCCACAACCAGCGTGTACGCATCATGCCTCTCCTCTGAATGCAGTCCGAGGGGTCAGAATACGCCTAGCAAGCGCCCATGCCCAATTGCATCAACGCCAACCCGCCCTGATGCCAGCCCCACCAGGCAAGCCCAAGCACCAACAAGCCGCCTGCCAGCGCAAGCCAGCGCAACACCTGGCTGCTCACGCCGCCCCCACTTGCGCTTGCAGCCGCGCAACCGGACGTTCGCGCACAGGCCAGTTGAGCGCCGCAGCCAATAGGCTGAGCAGGATAGAGATCTGCCAGACCAGGTCATAGTTACCCGTACGGTCATACACCACACCGCCCAGCCAGCCCCCCAGAAACGCACCCAACTGGTGGAACAGGAAGACAATCCCACCCAGCATCGACAGGTTACGCACACCGAACAAGGTGGCGACGGTGCCATTGGTCAAGGGCACCGTGGACAGCCAGAGCAAGCCCATGGCGATACCAAACAAATAGGCACTGACGGCCGATACGGGCACCCAGATGAACAGCACAATCACGACGGCACGCAACAGGTAGAGTGCCGTCAACAGGCGCGGCTTGGACATCCGGCCACCAAGCCAGCCGGCCGTGTAGGTACCGAAAATATTGAACAGGCCAACCAGCGCCAGCACCGTAGTGCCGATGGTGGCAGGCAGGTGCTGGTCAACCAGGTACGCCGGCAAGTGCACCCCGATAAACACCACCTGGAAACCGCAGACAAAGAAGCCCAGCGCCAACAGCCAGAACCCTGAGTGCGAACAGGCCTCGCGCAAGGCTTCGCTCAAGGTCTGCTCATCTGCGTGGCTCGGCAATGGACGGTCGCGCAGCATGCCCACCAGCGGCACGATCAATGCGACCAGCAGCCCCAGTACCAGCAATGCCGCTGACCAACCGAGCCAGCCAATCAGGCTCAGCGTTCCTGGCAGCATCGCAAACTGGCCAAACGAGCCAGCAGCACTGGCAATACCCATGGCCACACTGCGCTTCTCTGCGGGTACCGCACGGCCCACGACCCCAAGGATCACTGAGAACGAGGTGCCTGACAGGCCAATGCCAATCAACAGACCAGCGCTGAGTGATAACGACAGGGGCGAATCGGCCATCCCCATCATGAGCAGGCCGACGGCATACAGAACCCCGCCGATAATCACTACCCGAGCGGCGCCCAGGCGGTCAGCCAGGGCGCCGGCAAAGGGCTGCGCCAGGCCCCAGATGAGGTTCTGCAGGGCGATGGCAAAGGCAAACACCTCGCGCCCCCAGCCGAACTCGGCGCTCATTGGCGCCAGAAACAGGCCAAAACCGTGTCGCACACCGAGCGATAACGCCAAAATCAGGGCTGCGCCCAAGAGTATCCAGCCGCTCGTTCGCCATACCGTGGTCATTATTATTGTCTCCTGACTGCCGCAAGGTTACGCGGGTATATACCCGCGTTTAGGGTCATGTTTTACGCCAATTGCTTCAGCAAGCGCACCAGTTCGTCACGCTGCGCTTCGCCCAACGCCGCCAGCATCTTCAACTGCGCCTGCTCCCAGGCAGGCTCAGCAGCCGACAGCCGCGCCTTGCCCTGCTCGGTGAGCAGTACCAGGCGATTACGCAAGTCATCACCCTCAGCCAGTGCCACCAGGCCATCGGCCTCCAGCACCCGCAGGTTGCGCCCCAAGGTGCTGCGGTCCAGGCCCATGGCTTCGGCCAGGCTGGAGATGCTCGGACGGTCGAGGCGCTGCAAGTGCCGCAACAAGGAAAATTGGGCAACATTGATGCCGAAGCCTTCAAGGGCTTCGTCATAACGGCGGCTCACCCCTCGGGCAGCGCGACGCAAGTGGGTACAGAGGCATTGGCTGGTCAACATGGTACGTGTATATACCCGCATCGGCTTCAACACAAGCATTAACGCAGAACATGGCGCGATCACAGGCCAACGGCAGGCGGCAATCGCTACAACGCCAAGCCGACCAGTACCGCCAACTCAAGCAGCTCCAGCAAGGCGCCAGCCGTGTCACCCGTGGTGCCGCCCAATCGGCGCACCATCAGGCTGCGCAGCCAAAAGAACACAACACATGCCAGCAACAGTGCCTGCACGCCTTGCCAGCCAGCGAGCAGCACACAGGCCACGCCACTGAGCACCAAGACGATGTGCCCGCTGCGCCGCGGCAGGTGCTCGGCCAAGGCCTGGCCCAGCCCGCCAGCACGTACATAAGGCGTACAGAGGAACAACCCAAGCATGGCCGCACGCCCGATCAGAGGCGCCAGCAGCAACGCCATGCTCTGCCCGGCCTGAACCAGCGCCAGCAACGCCGTGAACTTCAACAACAACACCAGAACCAGGGTAACCACGGCAATTGGCCCGCTGCGCGGGTCTTTCATGATCGTCAGGGTTCGTTCACGATCACCAAAGCCACCCAGCCAGGCGTCAGCACTGTCAGCCAACCCGTCCAGGTGCAACGCGCCACTGAGCAACACCCAGAGCGTCAGCAGCAGCGCAGCATGCAGCAGCAACGGGCTTGCGGCCAGCAGGCTGTCAAAGGCCCACAGCAGCACGCCGAACAATAGCCCCACCACGGGGTAGAACAGCAACGAACGCCCCATCTGCTCGGCAGCCGGCATGCCCGGCAGACGCACAGGCAGGCTGCTGAGGAACTGCAAGGCAATCCAGAAGGGCAACATCAGCGGGCCTCTTGCCATTGTCCGTCGGCATCCAGCACCAGTCGCACCAACGCTCCGTGCCCGACCTCGACCTGCAACAACTGCTCACGTGGCAACCCTCTGGCACGCGCCAGCAACAGCCGCATCACCCCACCGTGGGTGACCAGCAACAGGTGCTCGCCCACATATCGCTGCTGCAAGCGCGCCAAGGCACGCAGCACTCGGGCCTCAAACCCTGCAACCGGCTCGCCACCGGGTGGGGTAAACGCATAGGGATCAGCCCAGAACTGACCCAGTTCCTGCGCATGGGTTTCCATCAACGCAGCCACGCTGCGCCCCTCCCACTCACCAAAGTGCAGCTCCTGCAACTCTGGCTCCAGCTCACATGGCACGCCCAGTTGCCCGGACAGGGCCTCGGCAAAGCGTGCACAACGCTGCAGTGGCGAACTGATCAGCCGTTGCCACGGTGCGCGGCTGGCGGTCGCCGCGCGCATCTGTGCCCATCCCTGATCTGTCAGGGCGTCATCAAGGCTGCCACGCAAGCCGCCCCCCTGTTCGGTTTCGCCATGACGCAGCAGGTCAATGATCATGCCGGACGATCCGCAACGGCGGCCTCGGCAAAGGTCGCCATCTGCCCATGCAGCTCACAGGCAAGACGCAGCAGCGGCACCGCCAACGCAGCACCACTGCCCTCTCCCAACCGCAAACCGAGCTCCAGCACCGGTTCGGCATCCAGCTGCGCCAATACCAGGCGATGACCTGGCTCGGCACCACGGTGCCCGAATATCAGCCAGCAGTGGGCCTGCGGGTTCAGACGAACCGCCAGCAATGCGGCGACTGTGCAGATGAATCCATCGACCAGCACGGCGATACCTTCCTGAGCGCAGGCCAGGTAAGCACCCACCAACGCGGCGATCTCAAAACCGCCGAAGCAAAGCAGAACCTGCAGAGGGTCATCACCGGAAACGGCATGCTGTTTCAGGGCCCGCTCAATCACTTCGGCCTTGTGCCGCACACCTGCCGCATCCAGACCAGTTCCTGGGCCGCTGAGGTCGCTGGCCGCACACCCGAGCAACGCACATGCCAGGGCACTCGCGGCGGTGGTGTTGCCAATGCCCATTTCACCGCCAATAAACAACTGCGCGCCGTTCGCAGCAGCCCGCAAAACGCTTTCACGCCCAGCCTGCAAGGCCTGCAAGCCCTGCTCAAGCGTCATCGCCGGCGCCTTGGCGAAGTTGGCAGTCCCCGCGCCAATACGCACATGTCGCACGCCCGGCAAGTCGTCTTGCAGGGTGGCTGTACCGAGGTCGACCACCTCCAGACGCGCGTCCAGCTGGCGCGCCAGAACGCTGATCGCCGCACCACCGCTGACGAAGTTCTGCAACATTTGGGCAGTGACGGCCTGCGGATACGCAGAGATGCCTTCCGCGACAACGCCATGATCCCCCGCGAAGATCGTGATCCAGACCTGTGCCAAGTCAGGCTTGAGCCGCCCTTGCAGGCTGGCCAACTGCACCGCAAATCCCTCCAGACGGCCCAGCGAGCCCGCCGGTTTGGTCAATTGTTGCTGTCGCTCCAGTGCTTGCTGGTGGATCGCTTCATCCGGTGCCTGGCAGGGGTTCTGCCACCAGTTCTGACTCATAGTGCAGGTCCTTTCAAAACAAGGGGCAAGCCGGCAACAGTCAGCACCACACGCTGACAGCGCTCGGCAATGGCTTGATGCAGCCAGCCGGCTTCATCGACATAACGGCGGGTCAGTTCGCCCATGGGCACAACCCCCAGGCCAGTCTCATTGCTCACCAGAATGATCTCGCCCGGCAGGTTGGGCAGACAGTCAAGCAACGCGTTGCGCTCATCGTTCAAGCGCTGCGCGTCTTCAAGCATGAGCAGGTTGGTCAGCCAGAGGGTCAGGCAGTCCACCAACAGGCAACGCCCGGGCGCTGCGTTGTCGATCAAGGTTCGGGCCAGCGCCAGAGGCTCTTCAATCAGCCCCCATTCAGCAGGCCGACGCTCGCGGTGCAGTTGCACCCGAGCATTCATTTCGCCATCCAGCGGCTCGCTGGTGGCAATGTAGGTCACCGGCAAGGCGCTGTGCTGCGCCCGTTGTTCAGCCAGGCGGCTCTTGCCAGAGCGGGCACCACCGAGGATCAGGTTGAGCATGTCAGTCAAGCCCACACAATTGTCGTAACCGAGAGGTATCCAGATGCCGGTCGACCAGATCGGCCAGGCGCTCGATGTCCAGTTCACGCAGGGCGTGATAGTCGACCTGTTCAACGTCGTCCAACCCTGCCCAGCGCAACAGCGCGCTGCAGGAAGCGGGCGACTCGAACAAGCCGTGCAGGTAGGTACAGAGGATCTGCCCGTCGGCACTGATCGCACCGTCATGGCGACCATCACTCAAGTACACGGCGGGCTGCTCCAGTGCCGGGCCACGGCTGACCCCGGCATGGATTTCGTAGCCGCTGATCGCCGCGGCTTCCAGGGACAACTGACCGGCGACATTGCGCAACTGCTTCTCAGCTTCCAGTTCGGTGACAAAGTCCAGCAAGCCCAGGCCCGGGCTGGAACCGGCGGTACCTTCCAGGCCCAGCGGGTCGTCCACCCGCTGACCGAGCATCTGCAAGCCGCCACAGATGCCCAATACTTTCCCGCCGTAGCGCAAATGACGCGCGATAGCCGCTTCCCAGCCACGCTCACGCAATTGCGCCAGGTCGCCGCGCACGCTCTTGGAGCCCGGCAGGATAATCAGGTCGGCAGGCGGAATCGCCTGGCCGGGGCCGATGAACTGCAGGTCAACCTGCGGGTGCAGGCGCAACGGGTCGAAATCGGTGTGGTTACTGATACGCGGCAACACCGGGACAATCACCTTGAGTACCTGCGCGACCTTGTCGCCCTGACGCTGATCGAGACCGTCCTCGGCCTCCAGGTGCAGGTCCATCACATAGGGCAACACACCCAACACCGGCTTGCCGGTGCGTGCTTCCAGCCAATCGAGGCCAGGCTGAAGCAGGGCGATATCACCACGAAAACGGTTGATCACAAAGCCTTTGACTCGCGCCTGCTCCGTTGGCGACAGCAGTTCCAGGGTGCCGACCAGGTGCGCAAATACCCCACCCCGGTTGATGTCGGCGATCAGGATCACCGGGCAGTCCACCGCCTCGGCAAAGCCCATATTGGCAATATCGCCGGCACGCAGGTTGATTTCCGCCGGCGAGCCCGCCCCTTCGACCATCACCACGGGATACGTCTCGCTGAGCCGCCGATGCGATGCCAACACCGCCTGCATGGCGATGGCCTTGTAGTCGTGATACGCCACGGCGTTCATGTTGGTGACAGCACGCCCATGGACGATGACCTGGGCACCGGTATCACTGTTCGGTTTGAGCAGCACCGGGTTCATGTCGGTGTGCGGCGCCAGGCCTGCAGCCTGGGCCTGTACAGCCTGGGCTCGACCAATCTCGCCACCGTCGGCGGTTACCGCGCTGTTGAGCGCCATGTTCTGCGGCTTGAACGGTACGACGCCAACCCCCTGGCGTACCAGCCAGCGGCATAACGCGGTCACCAGGGTGCTCTTGCCAGCATCCGAGGTGGTGCCTTGCACCATCAGGGTCGTCATGGCTGCTCCTTGCAGTAGTCATTCAACGCGAGGCTCAAGCGCTGCCAATCGTCTTCCGTATCGGGCAAACCAAACCGCAAGCTGGCCGGTTGCTCGAACAAGCGCAGCAAAATACCGCGTCGTGCCATGAACTCATGGATGTGGGCCGCCCGCTCAGTCACCAGGTACTGGAACAGGTCACAGCCACCACTGGGCGGCAAGCCGACCGCCTCCAGCAAAAGGGCCAGGCGCCGGCTCGCATCGGCACAACGCTTGATCTGCAATTGATGAGCGGCCCGGTCCTGCAGGCAGGCCTGCCCCAGCACACGGGTTGGCCCACTGACCGCCCACGGCCCGAGCTGCTCAGCCAGCAGTTGCAGCATTTGCCGCTCGGCCACGACAAACCCCAAACGCACCCCGGCAAGCCCGAAGAACTTGCCGAACGAACGCAACACAATCAGGCCGGGGCGATCCGCGTAAGCCGCAATGCTCTGCGCGGGGGTGTTGTCCATGAACGCCTCGTCAACCAGCAACCAGCCACCATGCTGGGCCAGGCGCGCATGCCAGTTCAGCAGTTGCTCTGGTGACACGACGCGTCCGGTCGGGTTGTTGGGGTTGACCACGACCAGTACATCAAGGCTGTCGAGGTAGTGTTCGATCTGCGTCTCGTCCAGCTCACGCACCCGGTGCCCGGCACGCCGCCAGCCCTCGGCATGTTCGGCGTAACACGGCGACAGCACGCCAACCTTGCCAGTACGCCGCAGGCGCGGCAGCGCCTGAATAGCCGCCTGGGAACCCGCGACCGGCAGCAGGCGCTTGACGCCATAGTATTCGGCGGCAGCCTGCTCCAGGCCATCGTCGGTCTCCGGCAGCCGTGCCCAGGCCCGCAACGGAATCGGCGGGACACTGAATGGCCAGGGCGCGATGCCACTGGACAGGTCAAGCCAGCACTCCTGAGCAATACCGTACTGCTGGATCGCCCGCTGCAGGCGCCCTCCGTGTTCAAGCATAGAATTCTGCTCCCAGGCACAACACCAGCAACCACAACCAGACACCACGGCACACCAGTTGCCAGCCACGCTCGATAGCGTCGGCATCGGCTGCGGGGCCCTCGCCCAACTGAGCTCGCTCATGCAGTTCGCCATGGTAGACCGCCGCGCCACCCAACTCGACGCCCAGCGCACCGGCCCCGGATGCCATCACCGGCCCGGCGTTCGGGCTGTCCCATTGCGGCGCCTGGCGACGCCAGCAACGCAAGGCCAGGCGAGTCTTGCCCAGCACGGCATAGGTCAGGGCCACCAACCGCGCAGGAATATAATTGAGCACATCGTCAATGCGCGCCGCCGCCCAACCGAAGCGTTCAAAACGCTCGTTGCGATAGCCCCACATGGCATCCAGGGTGTTGCTCAGCCGATAGAGCACCACTCCCGGCGCACCGGCGACGACAAACCAGAACAAGGCGGCAAACACGGCATCGCTGCCATTTTCCAACACCGACTCGGTAGCCGCCCGGGCGACGGCCGTCTCATCCAGCTCACGGGTCTCGCGACTGACCAGAAAACCGACCCGACGCCGTGCCTCGTCAAGGTTGCCTTGGCGCAAGGCATCGGCCACGGGCATGACATGCTCGCCGAGACTGCGCAGCCCCAAGGCACAATAGAGGGCGAGGATCTCCACCCCCCATCCGATGTAGGGCAACCAGGACAACAGTGTAGCCGCCAGGGTCAGTGGTACCACAGCAAGAAACCAGGCCGTGACACCATGGCTGCGCCAGCCACGCCCACCCGCATTGAAACGCTGTTCCAGGCGCGAGGCGAAGCGCCCGAAAGCGACCAGCGGATGGCGGCGCTTTGGCTCACCCAGCAGCGCATCCAGCGCCACACCGGCCACGCTCAGCAAGGCCACACTCATCAACGCTCTCCCCAATGGTTTTCATACAGCATGTCATCGAGCGGACGCGCCTTGGTCCAGCCTTCCAGTTCAAGCATTGGCGCAGGATAAAATGCCGCCACCGGCCCCAGGCAGAGCACGGCCAATGGCTTGGCCCCTTCGGGCATCCCCAGCAAATCCGCCAGTGCCTGTGGCTCGAACAACGATACCCAGCCCATCCCCAGCCCTTCGGCCCGCGCCGCCAACCAGAGGTTCTGGATAGCGCAGGAGAGTGACGCCAGGTCCATTTCCGGCAGCGTACGGCGACCGAAAATATGCCCCTCGCGCTTATCCATCAATGCCGCCACCAACACCTCGGCACAGTCGCTGATGCCTTCGACCTTGAGTTTCATGAAGTCGTCGGCACGCTCGCCAAGCGCTTCGGCCGTGCGCACCCGCTCCTGCTCCACGACCACCTGGATACGCTGACGCAAACTGCGGTCAGTAATACGGATAAAGCGCCAGGGTTGCATCAAGCCAACGCTGGGGGCCTGGTGCGCAGCCTGAAGCAGGCGCGCCAGAAGCTCAGGTGCCACCTTGCCGCCGATGAAGTGACGCATGTCACGGCGCTCGGCAATCACGCGGTACACCGCTGCCCGTTCGTCCGCGCTGAAATCGTGTTCGCTCATGGTGCCAGTAGCGCCGCCGACGCGTGGGGGTTGGAAGGAAAATAGAAATGCACATAGGAGGCGGTCAGCCGCCCACAGCGATAGACCGCTTCGGCTCCACGCCCACCATTGGGGCTCTGCCCGCGAGCAATCGGGGTCAACTCGGTCTGGGTCAACGAATGGTGGTAGGTGTGCCCGCGCAAGGTGCCTTCCGGCAATGCCACCGCTTGCAACGCCAGCGCCGCCAAGCGCTTTTGCATCACGGCCTCACCGGGCAACAGGCCGAGCAACTCGGCACGCTCACCCGCCACATCGGTGAGGGCATCCAGCAGGTAGAGCATCCCACCGCACTCGGCCAGCAGCGGCTTGCCCAATTGATGATGGGTACGAATGGCCGTCAGCATGGGTCTGTTGGCCGCCAGGGCCTGATGGTGCAGTTCAGGGTAGCCGCCCGGCAAATAGAGGCTGTCGGCCTCCGGTAACTGTTCGTCATGCAGCGGCGAGAAAAAGCTCAGGTGCGCGCCCATGTCGCGGAGCACATCGAGGTTGGCGCCATAGGTAAAGGCAAACGCCTCATCACGGGCCACTGCGATGCGGACACCGGCCAACAAAGGCTCAACCGTGTGCGGTTGGGGGGCTGAAAATGCCACGCTTGGTGGCAACGCCGATTCGCAACTTCCACCCAGCGCCGCGGCGGCCGCATCAAGGCGAAGGTCGAGGTCGTTCAGTTCACTGGCCTGAACCAGCCCCAGGTGACGGCTTGGCAACTCGATGGCGGTTTCCCGTGACAGGCCGCCATACCAGCGCAGCCCCTCGGTGAGGCTACCCTCCAGCAGTTGTGCGTGGCGCAATGAACCGACGCGGTTGGCCAGTACGCCAGCAAATGGCAGGTCTGGCTGATAGCGTGCCAGGCCCAACGCCAGCGCACCGAAGGTTTGCGCCATGGCTGTACCGTCGATCACCGCCAGCACCGGCACACCAAAGTGCCGAGCCAGATCGGCACTGGATGGCGTACCGTCAAACAGGCCCATGACGCCCTCGATAAGAATCACATCGGCTTCAGCCGCTGCTTCCCACAGCAAGCGTCGGCTCTGCTCGGCGCCAATCATCCACAGGTCCAACTGGTAGACCGGGGCGCCGCTCGCACGCTCAAGGATCATCGGATCGAGAAAGTCCGGGCCACATTTGAACACCCGCACCTTGCGACCCTGGTTGCGGTGCAGCCGCGCCAGCGCCGCAGTGACCGTGGTCTTGCCCTGACCGGACGCCGGCGCAGCAATCAATACTGCCGGGCAATGCCGGGTTTCACTCATAGTTCGACGCCTTTCTGGGCACGAATACCGGCCTGAAATGCATGCTTGATCATGCCCATCTCAGTGACGGTATCGGCCAGTTCGATCAGCTCCGGCTTGGCACCGCGACCGGTAACGATCACATGCTGCATCGGTGGCCGGGCCTGCAGGTCGGTGAGCACCTGATCCAGGTCGAGGTAGCCATGTTTGAGTGCGATGTTCAGTTCATCGAGCACCACCAGGCTGATGGTCGGATCCTGTAGCAACTCGCGCGTCACCACCCAGGCGGCTTCAGCCGCGGCAATGTCACGCTGCCGGTCCTGGGTTTCCCAGGTAAACCCCTCGCCCATCACGTGATAACGCACCTGCTCGGGGAAACGCCGGAAGAACAGTTCTTCTCCGGTGCTGTTGCGGCCCTTGATGAACTGCACCACGCCGCACTGCATGCCGTGGCCCATGGCGCGGGCAAGCATGCCGAACGCCGAACTGCTCTTGCCCTTGCCATTGCCGCTCAATACCAGCAGCAAGCCGCACTCGTTCGGGGAATTGGCAATACGCTCGTCGATCACCGCTTTTTTACGCAGCATGCGCGCCAAGTGGCGTTCGTCACGCTCGGTGGATTCAGTCATCGCTAGTCTCCGCAGGCAACTGTCGGCCGGGCACCACAGGCCATCGTCAGCAACGACGACCGGCACGGGCTGGGGTTTGGAAAGGCCACTGGGCGGCGCGACAGATGAATGGACAAAGCACACGAAAAACGCGCAGGGCTGCGGCCAGAGGCCGGCGTACCGCGCATCACCCTCCGTGATGCCGTTGGCTGTAACAGGCCGGTCTCCGGGCTTGTGAGCGGGGTCATGCACACCCTGGCGACGCGCCTTCCCGGGTCGTAGACCCCGTGGCCCTGCGTAACCTTGACTCACCTACCGTTGCGGGGGCAGCGCCGGAATCGCGCTGCAAGCGCCCACCGGCTTCCCTGTTTCACCCTGCCAACCGCCACGGCTGCAGAGCACCTGAAACAAGTCGCGAAGGTTAGAGGGTTGGGCCGGGAGCGTCAATTAAAGCTGTCAGAACACCTGCTGACGCCGTGCCATGCGCGAGGCACGACAGACACGTTCAGCGCTTGCGGCATAAGGTCAGCCCATCCCCCAGCGGCAGCAACGACAAATCCACCCGCAGGTCGTCCTTCAATGCCGCGTTCAGCGCCTGGATTGCACGGGTGTCTTCACTGTCCGGTACGACCTGAAGCACGCGCCCACTCCACAGGGTGTTGTCGAACACCAGCAGGCCACCCGGACGCAGCACGCGCAAGGCTTCCTCCAGGTAACGCGGGTAATTGGCCTTATCGGCATCAATGAAGATCAAGTCGAAGGATTCTGCATCGAGTGTTGCCAGGGTTTGCAGCGCCGGCCCCAGACGCAACTCGATACGCTCGGCAACACCGGCCTCTTGCCAGTAGCGCTGTGCCGTGGCGTTGTAATCGCCTGGCAGGTCGCAACACAGCAGATGCCCCGCATCCATGGCTTGCGCCATGCACAGGGCGCTGTAGCCAGTGAAGGTACCCACCTCGATGACTCGACGGGCACCGATCAACCGTATCAGCAAGGCGAGCAACTGCCCCTGTTCGGGCGCAACCTGCCAGCGCGCCTCTGGCAACGCCTGGGTTTCAGCACGCAGACGCGCCAACAACGGCGTCTCGCGCAGTGAAACACCTTGCAGGTAGTGATAGAGGGCATCGTCGAGGTAGAGCGTCTGACCGGTCATCGCCCACCTCGATTCAGATCAGGGGTTACGTGCCAGGTTCGGCTGCGGCGGTTGCAGCACACGCTTGGCGTTCAGGTAAGCCTTTTGCCAATAGCTGTTCGCGAGGTAGTCCAGTCGCACCGTACCACCGGTACGAGGCGCATGGACAAAACGCCCTTCGCCCACATAGATACCGGCATGGCTGACCTCGGAGCCACCATTGGTGGCAAAAAACACCAGATCGCCAGACTGCAGCGCATTACGTTCGATGTTCGGCGCACGAATGCCGATCATCTCGCGGGTAGAACGCGGCAGGGAAATACCTGCGGCATCACGATAAACATAGCCGATCAGGCCGCTGCAATCGAATCCGGAGTCCGGCGTGTTGCCACCCCAACGATACGGCGTACCCACCAGGCCCAAGGCGCGGAACAGTACATCTTCGGCAACCGGGGAGAAATAGACTTGCGGTGCCATGACCGCAGGCTCGACCACTCGCGGGGCCGGAGCCTGGGTTGAGCAGGCGCCCAGCAGGGCTGCCAGGGCAAGTACAGCGAAACGCGCCATCATCGACATAGTCAGAGCATCCTGTCTGAAGCCGGCTGGCACTTGGCCAGAAAATAGTGGTAGTGAAGATTAGACGCTTTCTAAAAACAAGTACGGCGACGCACCCGAGGGCTACGTCGCCGTGTCAAACCTGATCGAGGCTCAGTTACGCGAAATGGTGGTCGGACCCGCCATTGCCAGCGCGCGCTTGGCTTCGATGAAGGTTTTGCTCCAGTAGCGATCGCCAAGGCTGTCGATTCGCACACCACCGCTACGACGGCTGCTGGAGTGAATGAACTGATCGTCGCCCAGGTAGATACCGGCGTGGCTGACACGGCCGCGACCATTGGTGCTGAAGAACAGCAAATCGCCAGGCTTGAGGTTGTTACGCGCAACCTGTGGTGCCTTGACGTTGATCATCTCGCGGGTAGAGCGAGGCAGCTTCATGCCAGCTTCTTCACGAAACAGATAACCGATGAAACCGCTGCAATCGAAGCCCGAGGCCTCGGAAGTACCGCCGAAACGGTAACGGGTACCGATCAGGGACATACCGCGCTCAAGAATGTTATCGGCCAGCGCAGGCAGCTGGTAAGGCTTGCTGCTGCCGAACTCGCTCAGCTCTTCTTCAGTAGACAGTTCTTCATCAAACACCGAAGAGGTGCCAGAGGATTTGTCCGAACCGTGATGAGCAGCGATGGATTGCTGCTCCTGCTGCTGCGATACAGGGCTATGCGCCGCGCAGCCAAAAAGCAGGGTTACAAGTGCGAGGGGCACGAGGGGTGCGAAGCGATTTAGCATGGGCACGACCGTGTCTAGAGTTCAATGAGGGGGAAACTATGCCCTCTATCGAGTCGATTTGCAAATTCAATCGAAAAAAATGTGACTTTTATGTGCCGAGGCTCTAGATCGCCGCTACCAGCCCAGGGTTTCCTTTAAAAAGGGGATCGTAAGCTTGCGCTGCGCTTGCAGCGACGCCTGATCGAGGCGTTCGAGCAGATCGAACAGCGCACTCATGCTGCGGGTGCCACGGGTAAGAATGAAGTGCCCAACCTCATCGGTCAGGTGCAGGCCACGGCGCGAAGCACGCAGTTGCAGGGCGCGCAGCTTGTCTTCATCGGACAATGCACGCATCTGGAAAATCAGCGCCATGGTCAGGCGCGACTTGAGGTCAGCCAGCTTGATCGGCAGCTCGCGAGGCGAACTGGACGCAGCAATCAACAACCGTCGACCGCTGTCACGCAGGCGGTTGAACAGGTGAAACATCGCCTCTTCCCACTCTGGCTTGCCGGCAATGGCCTGCAAGTCGTCGAGGCAGACCAGCTCGTACTGTTCGAGGTTATCCAGCAGTTCTATGCCACGGTCGAGCAACTGCGCCAGCGGCAGATAGACCGCCGGCTCGCCCATCTGCTCAAAACGCAGGCAGGCCGCTTGCAACAGGTGAGTGCGACCCACGCCCTGTTTGCCCCACAGATAGATAAGGCTTTCGGTCCAGCCGGCGTCGGCTTCGCAGAGTCGCTCGACGTAGCCCAATGCTGCGGCGTTGGCACCCGGATAGTAGTTGATGAAGGTGGCGTCATCACGTAGACGCACACCCAGGGGCAACTGGATCGGTTTCATGCTGGCTGGGCGGCTTGGGAAGCCGCAAAGGGCCTTTCTTGAAAAGTCTGCAAAGTTTATACCCGTGAGGTCACTCGCACAATCGCAGAAGACCATAAGCAAAATCAAAGGCTTGCATTAGATGCCTGACACGAGTGCAAGCCTTCTGATATCAGCCTAAAGATCAGGATCGATCTGGCCCGCATAAATATCGGATTCTTTATAAAGGTCATGGACATGCCGCACCAAAACCATGATCACCGCCGCAACAGGCAAGGCCAGCAACACACCGGTAAAGCCGAACAACTCACCGCCGGCAAGTATGGCGAAAATCACCGCCACCGGGTGCAGGCCAATGCGATCGCCGACCAGCATGGGCGTCAACACCATCCCTTCGAGCATCTGGCCAATCATGAACACGGCGACAATGCCGAGCAGCGGATACAACTCGCCGCCAAACTGGAACAGCCCGGCGACTATTGCCGCACCAATGCCGATGATAAACCCCATGTACGGCACGATGGCGGCCAGCCCGGCCAGCACACCGATCAACAAGCCGAGCTCAAGCCCGACCAGCATCAACCCGGCCGCATAGATCACGCCCAGCGCCAGCATTACCAGCAACTGGCCACGAACGAACGCCCCCAGCACTTCATGACACTCGCCAGCCAGCACGACCACTTGGGCCTCACGCTGACGCGGCAACAGGCTGCGCAACCGGGCCATCATCAGGTCCCAATCGCGCAGCAGGTAGAAACCCACCACTGGAATCAAGACCAGGTTGGCCAACCAGCCGAGCAACGCCAGGCCCGATGCCGTCGCCTGAGACAACACCACACCGACGATGTCGCTGGTTTGCCCCATATGCGCACTGATCGCGGCCTTGACCTTGTCGAAACGCCAGAAACCGTCCGCCAGCCCCAGGCGCGCCTGCACCCAGGGCAATGCTACGTGTTGCAACCAATCCAGCATCTGCGGCGTCAGCTCATAGAGCCGCACCAGTTGCTTGGCCAGCATGGGAATCAACACCAGCAACAAGGCCAGCAACACCAGTCCGAACAGGCTGAAAACCACTACCACACCCCAAGTGCGTGACAGCCCAGCACGTTCCAGCCGATCAACCAGCGGGTCGGCCAGGTACGCCAGCATGATCCCGACCAGGAATGGCGAGAGAATCGCGTGCAACCAATACACCAGGGCTGCACAGAGCAACGCCATGCCCAACCACACCCAGCGGCGTGTACCCGTCATCAGTAACTCCCTTTACCAGCGAAAACGCAGGCCATTGAACGGCTGAACAGACGCAGCGCTTGTACCGGCAACCGCCGGATCAGCGCTGACCGGCGCAGTCGCGATCGGCGTGCTTGCAGGCACCTCCTGCAACCTGGCCAGGCCAAGCTGGGCACGCAGTTGCTCACTGCTAACGGAGACCCAGTAGGTCAGTACGTCCTTCTCG
>JAEAMF010000798.1_pt1 | contig 31168 bp, 32 predicted proteins | sample 8958721 | NCBI WGS metagenome assembly JAEAMF01 (sample SAMN16933255, study PRJNA681124) | bioreactor sludge metagenome | isolation source: anaerobic bioreactor treating anionic surfactant - SDBS | place: India: Bengaluru | collected 2019-02-28 | reverse complement strand
TGGTGGGTCACTTTTAAAGAGCAGAAGGTGGGTACTCTTTCCCGAGCGCCGAAGATTTTGGGTGATGCCCTGATGACGAACTTGGACAAATGTCAAAAGTGGACAAATGACAGATTTTCCCAGGAATGCGTCGATAGTCTGCTGGTTCCTTTATTTAATGCGTAACTGCCGATCATTATAGAATATTTCCAATTGAGTATCCTTTGCAGCAGAATCAAAAATACAAAAAAGTAAAAAAATCTAAAAAAAGTTCGGGAAGTTTTGCCATTTTGGGGACTCTTAGTTATGAGGGGTGAAATTTAAGGATCGCTCTCAGGAAATTGTTCCCATTTCATTCCCAGAGGCGTGGAGCAAATAAAAATGAGAGGAGATGGAATCATTTATCGTCGCAAGGAAAGCAGCATCTGGTGGTGTAAGTATTACTGCCATGGCCGGCCGATTGGCATTTAGAGGGGACGGCTCAGAATCCATAGACTTTTAGGAGCAGATAAGATAATCCTGGCTTATATAAAGCTGATCTTTTCGGAATTCGTCGAGGTAAATTCTCATGGGTTCCTTCATAAGATCCCGGTACAGTCCCATTTTAAAATAGAAGAACCCGTGTGCGGTGTATCCAAAGGAAGAGCGGTACGCGGTCACTCCCTTGTATTTGATGATTTGCTGACCGTTTAACCATCCGTTGAAAAATCCGTTCTGTTTCTGTGAAAACTTGACAACAAATCGGAAATCCAGCCAGCGACCGCGCATTTCGCCCTGTGATGTATAGAGTTTCGTCTGGCCCTCATCATCCCTTCGGGTTACAAAGAGCTCTCCGCGCGAATACCGGACCGCAAACACCGGATTCGGCGGATGACAGCCAAACCATTCACAAACCTGTTTCCATTGAGCGATGACGAGTCGCGTATCGACTATCGGGAAGTCTTTCGGCAAATAGAGACTGAAGGAATATTCATAGATTCTATCCATCCTTGACCAGAACCAAGGAGCCTCACATATTTCATCCCTTTCACTTGCCTCCCCCTTCCAACTCGCGTCCTCATGGATATCACCCGATTTGAGCGTTATTTGAGCTGCCTTGCCGCCTCCGCGCACGACTTCGTTCTGGATTGAAAATGATTCCGGAACCATTGCCATGGATATCCAAATAGGGCTCAAGTCAGGTTCTTCAAAACTATCCTGGATATGGATGGGTCTTCGCATCAGCCAGCCCAGGTAGACCGCTAAACCAGACACAAGCAGCAGAAAACCGATCCCAAAACATAGCAGGATGCGCCGCATCCGGCTTCGCTTAGCGGAGCTGTGCGCTGAGCGAATCTGCGTTGTATTTCGAATAAATGTAAGCATTAAATAATGCTCAGTTTGTTCACTCTATGGCCATAAGCTCGATGCCCCGATCATATGCTCCCTCGACTTGGTTGCAAAGATATTGTTTCTTTAAGGCCAATGTGAACTGTGTAGCATTGGGCATGTGCCTGATTTGAATAATTCGCATGCAGGCATGGCAAGTTGTTGCACCAGCCTTGGAGAACGAGCGGAAAATGCGCTCTCGAAGAAAAGGAGCTTGGCCATGGGTACCAGTCTGAATCTTAAAATAATGACTTTGGTGACATTTAAGATCAGCTTTGAGGAGACAATTTGGATTGCTTGCGCCCAATGGGCTATTTATTGATTGACTCTATCGTTGATTCAGAATATATGAAATTTGTTCTGTCACGGAATCAGCAGCAAGAACACGCCCACCTACAATTAGCATTACAAGCTTTGGGGGATTTGTATGAAACTGCAAAGACTTGGAGGATATGCAGCTTTAGCTTCTGTTTGTGCTTATCTGGCTGTTATTATTTTATTCATTATCACGCTGGACCATCTTGGAGATCTGACCGATCCTGCCAAGATGATGGATGCAACGTCGGCTGCGCCGGGCAATTTATATGCGGGCTATCTGCTGATGGCCGCTTCCTACATTTTTATACTTATTATGGCTCTGGCTCTTCATGAACGAATGCAATCCGGCGCGCCTTATTTGACCGGACTGTTGGTGATCGCTGCAGCCGCTGGTACCGTCATGCAAATCGCCGAGACTGTTATCTTTATCAGACAGGCCGCGACAATCGCCCAGACTCAGGATGTCTCCGCGTGGAGAGCTCTTACGGCGATAACTGATGGCCTTCATTTTACGGCAGGCCACCTGTGTGCCTGGACCGTTTTGATCTCAGGTTGTGCCATCTTAAGAACACGTTCGCTTTCACGGATTCTCGGATGGGTGTTGTTTGTTACGGGTATCCTTTGGTTGCCGCGCTTCGCAGTTCCTCAACTCGGCCTCATTCCTGCTCTGCTGTCTTGCGTGGGCGGCATTTGGACCGGAATTGCGCTGCTCCGGGGAAAACAGCCCCATCCGGTTTCAGGAAAAATGACCGAAGCCATTAAGCCATGATTGGCATTTTTGAAACTCATCCGTGTTTCGCAATCTGTATAATTCGAGATGAACATTTCCAGGAGTGAACCATGAAGATCCCCATGCTAATCGGCTTCAGCCTTTGCCTTGCGATCGCGGCCAATGGCAACAAGGCCGTCTCGGCGTCCGGGCAATTCAACGTTGAATGCCCCGCAAAGCGCCTGTGCCCGGATCTCGAAAAGTACTACCAGACTTGCTCCCGCGATCATGCATCCGAGGCGTGCGATTACTTCGTCAAAATCTTTCGCCAACTGGTTCCGAGGTACGACTGTCAGAGGTCTTTTGATCATACGCCAACCAAGGACTACACGGTGCCGGCGGTCTGGGTATGCGGGGAGATTTTAGCCGCCAGGTATGAACGACCAATATTTGAAGAGTCCATTAAGCTGCTACAAAAGCTGAGAAGCAACGAAGCCCGGAGCTTTTTCGGCAGCGTTGACTTTCGCAGCGTCCTTGACGGGGAGTATGCGGAAACATACGTTGGGCATTCCATTCAGGCCGAAAAGGATTTGGTTTTCCAGAATACCCTTTTCAAGCCGACGACTCTTGGCGCATTGCCGAAAATCGGCACAGTATTGCAGGCTCCTAAAGGCGCCACTGCATTGTCATTCGGTGGCGGAACAGTGCACGTCTTTCATTTCGATGTGGATGGAACGAAGTATTTTATTGACGTGCAAACCGACAATAGTGTTGTCACGAACATTTCCACGCGTGACTCAAAGTTCCGAACTCCCGAAGGTATCCGAATTGGCGATACCTGGTCTAAGGTCAAGGAGTTGGGCGGCAAAGTATTCTTCGATGAGAGCGATATCTGTTACCTCCGGTTGCCGTCAGGCTGGCTATGCACGTTCAGCATCAACGACGGAGAGTCTTGCGATGATCTGGCCCCTGAATCGCGAGTCTCGCAATTAGACCTTCTCAAATAAGGGAGCTTTACTGAATGCGATAAACCACGTTGGCTTTGTCCCCGCCGACATAAATCGCACCAGACGGACCGACGGCCACGCCGTCAAAGGTTCCAAATGGAATTCCCATCAGCTGCGGGGATCCGAGTTCAAGATTCTCTGCCGCTGAACTGACCACTTCGCTCTGTGGATTGGCTCGGGAGAGCCTGGCTGCCAAGCTCCCAACAATCAACAAGCTGCCGTTGGCCTCTATCGCAATTCCCTCCGGCCCCTTCAGGTTTCTTGCCACGATAGAAGGCGTCGTCAACAACCGCAGTTTGGCTGGTACAGGCCAGCGGGAAACTGAACTCAAGAATATCGGACCATAAATGGGGGCCAGCGGATGGCGCTGCTCAATGACCTTCTTGATCGCCACGATGCGGCCAAGGCGCGTGTCCCGCGCCCATTCCGCCAGCCCCGATGGGCGAGAGAAGTTCGTATGGGCCGAGTTTGGCGCCGGGTGCGAAGATCATTTTGACCGCTTCTCAATTCGTGAAGTCCAGTTGAGCATAAGGGTATAACTCGATGGCTGTGGATTTACCACAACCAGGAATTGCTGTGCATCCTTAGACACCGCATAGAGTTCCATGGTGGAATGCTGCGTTGCCCGGACAATCACCCTTGGGGGAAATGAAGCGAATCTCGGGCTTGTTTGAACTTCAACTTCCATGATTGAACTATTGAGCCCTAGATAGAAGATACCTTTGCCGTCTGCGCGCCAACGCGGCTGGAAGGAATTTGAGCGCGACCTTGCGGTTCAGATTGAGGTTATCGGCCACGTAGACCTCGCCCATGCCTCCGCGGCCCAGCTGATCACCGACTCGATAATGCCCCAGCGTTTTCCCGTTCATTTGGTCGGCACCCGTTGCTTCAGCTCTTCTGTCCAGTTCAGGACGATGTTGATTTTGGGTGCGGCAGAATTCGCTTTCTTCTCGTCTGTCCTTTTGCCCGTCCTCATCATGAGAAACCGCTTGCCGTCGGGGCTGATATCCCATGGATGAGCATCGATTTTTTGCGATAGTTGAAGATAATCCCCGCGAAAAAGGGTTTCCGGCTTTCCAGCGTTGAAGGTCGGCTTTGTTTCTACAGTAACTCTAATGACTTCATCATTCCTGCGATAGAACAATTCCCTTCCATCGGGCGACCACAGCGGGCTGTTTCCCCCGTTCAGGGAGACCTTGTATTTTCCCTTGTCAATGTCCGGGAATGGACGCACGTATATCTCACCTTCCCCAGACTCGTCGGACATATAGGCCATCCAGCGGCCATCGGCAGAGATTTTTGGCTGAAGTTCCGTATACTTTTGCTGCAGGAGAGCTTTATAAGGATGCTCTCCTTCCATGGATAGAGATCCTATGTTGAAGCCGACTCCTTTGGTTAAATAATCTATGGTGACGAGGATTTTATTATCTGCCGACCAAACCCACGGTATGGTGGTTTGGTTCGGTACTGAACCCAGAAGCTCGTCATTTCCCGTGCCGTCAGCCGCCCTCCAATAGACAGCATTTTTATCTGCGCTATTCAACAAAAAGGCAATCCGCTTTCCGTCGAGCGTCCAAAGCGCACCACCACTGTGTTCGTTAAAGGTCAGGCGAGTCAAGTTTTTACGAACTGCATCCCAGATCCAGACGTCACTCTTATCGCCATTCCAAACAGTCAATGCCACTTTAGTGCCATCCGGTGATATTCTGGGCCCTGTTAAATCCTTGCCGTCGGTTGAAAGAAGCTCTTCCTTTCCCTCTCTGTCTACCCACACAAGGGTGATTCCTCCTCCTGTTGATGATCCCGGCATGTAAATAAGCGTCCCGTTGGAGGCAATGGCAAATTGAGCGTGTCCTGCATCCTCATTCGTGGCTAAATTTTGGACGAGCTGAACCGGCTTTCCTGCTACCTCAACCTTGTCCGGATTGAATCTGACTGCAAACAAGGCGCCGTTCTGGGCATAAACGAGATGTCCCGTCGGTGCATAGCGGGCAAAATGCCCACCTTTAAGCAAAGTTTTTCGCTCTCCCGTTTTTGTGGACTGAGCAACGATATTGGCATTGCTCCAGTTGCCTTCGGCTGCTTTGTCTGTGAAAATCACCCACTCCCCCCCGGGCAAAACATCCGGGTAATCAAGATCCTTATGATCCCCCAATTTTGCAAATGGCTCTGGCGTTCCTCCTCATGCGGGAATTTGAGATAGACCATACGCGCCGCCTTGACCAAAGAAGATACGGTTGTGGGAATCCCATGCGCCAACCAATGCTTGCCCGTCACCTCCCTTCTCTCCCACCTGAGCCAGAACAACAGGTGCTACCCCTGTCAACGATACTGCCTTAAGTTGAGTGGGAGTTGAGAATGCAATGGATTCACCATCCGGTGAAAAGTATGGATCTGAGCCGTCTTGGGTTCCCGGAATAGGGATTGGCTCCATCTGATCCAGCGCGTGTACGTAAATCTGGCCGTTGGCAGAATATACGAAACGGCGGACGTCAGGCCGGGGGGCGAAGAACAGTCGCCAGAGCAGATTCGCTCTTTAGAGAGGAGCGCAGGCATGCCCGGATCCGCTGCCGCAGTAGAAGCTTCATGAATAATCCGGGCTGGCAGCTATCGGGATTCCCGGCGTCGACAGTCACAATGTTCCTTTGTTGGCCCAGCCGACACTGGACCCGTGAATGTCATTCCGTGCTTTTGACCGGATGGACAAATACGAAATTGCAGAGGACCTCAGTTTTGGATCCCGTCCTCTTCAGTTTGGTCTTTTAGAGGGGATAGCTCGGAATCCATAGACGTTTAGGACCAGATAAGATAATCCTGTCAGTAGTTAAAACAGTTTTGCATTTCCGCCGACCGTGATATACTTGCAAGTATATTAGGAGATATATATGGGCAAACCGCTGATGATCCAGGAAGAGGACGATCGCCGCATCGATATCCTCAAACGCCGTATGAAGATCGCGCGCAAGGTGGACATCGTTCGGGCCGCGATTTCGCTGCTCGAGAAGGAAGCGGACCGCAAGGAGAGAATCCTGCGATGGAAACGGGTTGCTGCCTTAGCCGCCAAAACGAGCCGGCAGGTGAATGCCGATTTCCGCCCGTATTCCAGGCTGAAAAGGAGCGGATTGTGATCCCTCGTCAATGGCTCCTATATATCGTCGATCTTGAGCCGCGAGTGGGGACAAAGCCCGGGAAGCAGCGCCCTTGCCTTGCCATCCAGCCTACTGAATTCAGCGAGGCGGGGCTCGCAAGCACCGTAATCCTGCCTCTGACTACCAACCTGGCTCCAGGAGATGCATTTCCATTGCGCGTGCGCATTCCCCGTGGAACGTGCGGACTCGAGTCCGACAGCGACGTCCTCGTTGACCAGATCCTGGCTTGGGACAATTCATTGTTCCGCAGAGAGTTGGGATTGCTGCCGGAAGCCCTCATCGAAAACATAAAAACTGCACTCAGGGATTTTCTGGATCTGTAGTGCGAGGCCTAAGCCGGAATCTGCAGGACCGCAAGCTTGATGGTTCCGGGTCCCGCGACGTCGAGATGGGCTTTGCCGTCCCTCTGGCGCCATGCGGCGGTCTTTCCGATCCAGAGCGTTCGCGAGCACGGCATGGACATTACTCAATGGCTGGAATGTTTCGTGAATGGCCTGGCTTTTCAGATTTTCGAGGATTTGAGTTTTTGCGAAGAGACTGCACGAGGGCGGGCCTTTACTTTCTTTTCACGCGAAACGGAATCGCCTTTGATTCCATCGATAAACATCCGGTAGATCTCATTCATAATTTGATCGGGGTTTATGCCGAATTCATCCTGAAGTTTCCCTCCCATCTGGCCCAGGCGATTCAACAGGCTGGTATTCAGATTGAACAAAACCGCCAATATCAGTTTGGCATCGAGATCCTGCCTCAATGAGCCATCGGAGATTCCCTGGCGAATGCATTTGAGCATCAGGTTCCTGTCCTCGCCCAAGCTCTGTTGCAGAGTAACGAGAACCTGGCTCGAAGGCCATTCTTTGGCATAGCGATAATTAAATTCCGCAACAAACCGGATCTCCTTGGGAGATTGGAGCATGTAATTGCAAAAAGAAGTCAGGAATTTCTCAACCTTCTGAAATCCATTACCAGGGCAATTCCATACTTCAACCTTATTGCGTTCATGCCATCCGGATATGATGGTTTTATAGATTTCAAATGCGATTTTGGTTCGATTGGGAAAGTACTTATAGATAGTGGCCCTTGTGAGGCGGGATGATCCGGCGATGTCGGCCATTGTGACCGGTTCAATTCCTTTTTCGATGAATAGCGCCTCGGCCACCTCAAGTATCTTTTCCCGCTGGCTCCGGCGATGGGCTGTATAAAGTTTTTTGATCTTTTTCGGTCTAATCATGGGATTGGAGTCTATAGCACCATCTTGTTTCGTTGGAAGAAATTTCCTCTGGTTCACACAGTGATTCGACTTTCCAATATAGTTTTATGCTTTTGAGAGTAGAGCATTGGGACCAAAGCCGGCGAAGCCTGTTAAGGACCGATCACATATCCCATGTAGTCTCTCAGTAAGTCATGGGTTGGACGTTCCAGGACAAAGCAGCCAAAAAAATCCTTGTTCGGTTCAAAAAACGGATATTGATCGTATTTTGCCCAGGCAGGCTTTGTGTACCCGGGTGGAGACTTCACCACGGCATTGTGCCAGGAATGATAATCGGGATACCACAGCTCAACGATTCTGTCCCATTGCGGAGGGCCTTGCCAGTTCATCGTCTTGTAACTGAAATACCGCAAAAGTCCGGGTTGATTCATCACTTCTTTGCAGTGAGTATTGAGATACCAGTCTTCCCCTTCCTCCTTCGAAACACCCTCCGGATATCGTATGGCCGTAAACCAGCGCAGGATGCTTGTGCTCCAGGGATTCAGATCGGCGCCCAGGAAATCTTCAGTGGGGGCAAAAGGGACATAGCAGAATACCGATTCCACCGGTTCACTCTGTTTGAAATTGGCGGCATTGGCATAAACCTGCCCGGGAGTTAAGGTCTTCTTTTCGTGATGCGCCGGGATGATCCCTACCATGCCCCATTGCTCGGCGAGTCCCGGAGGATAATCGTTGTAGACGTGCATCGTGATCCCACTGGTATAGGATCCATAACGCACGATATCAGGGACCAGGTTTGCGGGCGGCAACACGGCCCAATATCGCACGTACCGCTCCAACCAGGGGCCGATCCAGCCGATCGTCTCGCCGACATGTTCCCGAAGCAGCCATCGCTCCCGCGCCGGCAATTCGTCGATTCCCAAACCTCCAATGATGATCATCTTGAATTTCGGCATTTCATTTCCCTCTCTGAGCCCTACACAGTGCAACGCACAGCGTATAGGCCGCCGTGGAACGTATCGATAAATAGGTTTCCTCGCTTATCGACGATCACATCCTCCGCAGTGGCAATCATCGGGCCGGGCGGCTGGTCGAAGAGGCTGAACCGGAGATTATCGGGATCCTGAGGCTCTCCGAATAGCCACTTCGTGGGATTAGGAGGCATGAAGTATGCAATCTCCTTTGGGACAAACTGATCGCTTATGTCATAGATTCGCAATCCCGCATGGAAATAGCAGCAATAGACTCTGTCATTCCTGTCTTCGAGAGCAGGGTGGCCGTGCGGTTCATGCAGGTTGTGGGGCCCGAACGGCCCCGGGCATCCGATTCCGCAATCATTGAAATTCCTGAAAGGGAATCCCGGCGGCACTTCAGGATAAGGGAACGTGGAAATGAGAGTCGGGTTGGCCGGATCGGAAACATCCACCATTCCGAACAAAGCCATCGGCTGCGGCTGTCCCTTGATCATTTCTTTTGTGAAGAGCGGGAATCGTTCGCCTTCACTGGTCATCACTGCGTAAGGACGTTCGGAAAGAGGAACAATCGTATGGCACCAGGCGCCGCAAAAACCTCCCGCGAAGGGCGGGTGGTGGCGCAGGTTGCCGACCAGTTTCGGCAACGTGATATCCGAGATGTCCAGGATCACCAACCCCGCTCCGCTATAGCTCAGGTATGCCAGATTTCCCTGAACATAAGGAGGGCCGTGCAACCCGGCGTGGCTGACGTTGACGCCGCCGCCGGCTTCCCATTGTTCCGGCAGCCACCAGCGTCCAACCTCGACGGGATTGTTGGGATCGCCGACATCGACGATCCGATAGATCATCGAGGAGAACCCTTTGCACGCAGCGGAAAGGTGAACGTAACGTCCGCCCGAATAGAAAAACCGATGGACGCCCAGTCCATCATCCCCGCTCGACCAGTAAGATAGGAACTTTGGATTCTCCGGGTCTTCTTTCACATCAAATATGTAGATGCCCTTCGCATATTTCAATGGCCCGAATCCGGACATCGCCGCGATCATCAGACCATCGGCAACCTGTATCTTCGGGGTTCCCTGATCGGGAATATCCGGCCCCTCAACAAACCGCACATATCGGATCCTGGAAGGTTCGGTTACATCCAGAACGCTCCATCCCGTCGCTCTATAGGATGCCGTGTACATGTAATACTTCCCTGCGACCTCCTGTAAGGCCATCTGGAAGGCCGGCTTGCCCTCCAGGTCGTGGTAGCCGATAACGTCCACATTCTTTGCGTAACCTTTGTTTTCCGGCATGTTGGTTCTCCTTCCCGGGTCACAGGGCGAGCTTTTTTGTCCGGGCATACCGGACAATTTCGCCGCACGAGTCGTGCTGCCTGATCCTGGCCCGAGTTTCCGGCATTGCAGTCTAAGCAGCAGATTCGCCGGGCAAATTCAGTCTCCGTTTAAACGGGCGCATGATATCACGGAAGATAAATTAAATACATGATGTATAAAATACAACATATCGACTAATATATTTAGCGAGCAAACGCGAACAAGGATTCCGGCGCCCTGCGGGTGTCGGGATGAAGGAACTGCGGCTGGAGCGCCGGAAGATCGAATGGAGCCTCATTCGTATCGAGGCAATAATTTCGAATGGCCTCCGGTGGTTTTGAATAGATTCAAACCTGTCCGCCGTTCGAGCGGATTCCTCGAAAGGCATGACGCACAGGATTGGGCACGTCGGGAATTGGTCGAAATCCCTGAGCATTGAACTGTTCACAGATATAGGAGAAATTGTGAAAACTCATCAGTCGCGAAGGCTGTTTTTACGGGCAGGTATAACTCTGCCTGCTGTTGCGTTAGTCTCGTCCGGCCGCTTGGACTCGGCATCTCAAGAGACTTCAAGCACTCCCAAATCTCAAACCTCAGGCAAAAGGGGACAAAAGGATTCCGGCAAAGGCAAGGTGAAGCTGGAGGTGCTTAATCCTCGTGGAGTTCTTCATTCCGTACCCATAGCGGGACTGAGCAAGCCCCGCGTTAAGGATTTGGCAGGGAAGCGGATCGCCCTTATCAGCGAAAAACCGGACGCCGTCCTATTCTTCGACGCAATGCAGGAGCTGTTTAAAAACAAATATCCGGGAGTCACCTTCAAGCGCTTTTCTTCCCCGACCCCCATTCATCAGGAAAACAGCGCTGAAATAGCGGAACAATGCGATGTCTGGTTGGAAGGAGTGAAGACCTCGGGCTCCAGCATGGTCGATGTTGGCGTCAAACTGGAGAAACTCGGGATACCCGGGGCTGCCTTTTCCGTTGATGGCCTGATCAATCAGAGAAAACGGCTGGCCGAGGCCAACGGTCTGCCCACTTTGCGCGTCCTGTCTGTGCCTGCCGAGACCTTTTTTGCATGCGAAATGCTTATGGAAAAGATAAAGCCCATAGCAGCTTCCATGTTCGATGCCACAGTTCAGGCGTTGACGAGCCCACTGACCGATGCCGAGAAAAATCCAAAAGCATTTTCCTACAACTATGGCGCAGCTACGTTTACCGGAGATGATTTCGCCGATGCGAATGAGAAGTATCAACAGTACTGCATCGACAACGAGATAGGCGACGGGCTGCCATTAACACCTCCCACGCCGGAAGCGGTCAGGCGGATGCTTGCCGGAACAAGTCGTTCCCCGAAGGAAGAATTAGGTCTCATGACTCCCAGAAATGGGATGGCAACGATTGAAAAGATCGCCATTAACTCGGTTATGGCCGGAGCAAAGCCGGAGTATCTGCCCGTTATTATCGCCGCCGTTGAAGGACTGCTGGATCCGAGTTTCAATCTTTATCATATTCAAACGGGAACGCTCAATTCAAAGGCCTTGATATGGGTAAACGGTCCCATCGCCAAAGAGATCGGTATGAATTCCGGGCAGGGTTTCCTGGGCCACGGGTTCCGGGCCAATAGCGCTATCGGGCGCGCGGTCAGCCTGTGCATGATCAACATCGGGTGGAGCCTGATCAGCGCCGAGTCGGGAATGCTCGGACAGCCTGCCAGATACTGCAATTTGACCTTCGCCGAAAACGAAAAAGACAGCCCGTGGGAATCCTTTGCCGTGGAGCACGGCTTCAAACCGGAAGACAGTACCGTGACATTGGAGGAATGCACTTCTGAAAATCGATTGGGCCCCGGGGGAGGAATGATCCCTCAAACTCTGGAAAGTGATATGGATGCCCTGGCTGCAATGATCGCGAGCGGAGGCCCGCTGGCTCCTCGTCCGTCCGGCGGATCCGCGATGCCGGCAATGATGTTGGGAAATATGAGTTTCGCTCAGATTATCAATAGCAGATATTGTGAAATAGCGATGCATCCGACATTCGCCAGACAGCTGAAGGCTGCGGGATACAGCAAACAAAAAGTCGCCCAATGGCTTTGCGACAAGTACCGCATCTCCTGGGACACGCTGGGTCAGGCTCAAAAGGACCAGCTGAAAGCGGAAGCAGCAGCCGGCAGAATCCCGGGCCTGACGCTTGATGACTGCAAGGCTGGCGGAACTGTCCCGACTTTCAACCCGAAACACATAGCGATCATTGTGGCCGGGGGCATGGTGGGGCAGACGGCCGCTTTCTATGGCGGAGGTTCCACGATGATAATTGCCGATAATCCAAATGTCCCGCAGGTTGACTTTATGACGAAGTTGATACGCGGAGCCACTCTCACCAAGGCCGGACATTAGCTTATCGATGCGCTCGACAGGGCCCTTGGGTCGGGAATTATCGCCTATCGAACAGGCTTTGTCGAATGGGCCCCGAGCAGATAGAGCGCACCGAAATTGTAGCCGGACACGTCACCCGACACATAAATGTTGAGATTTTCGGGCGAAACTATGACAGGTATTTTCCCTCCGGGCTTGAGGTTCTCCCAGAATACGGGGATGCGGTCGTCGGGAATGTTATCGGTTCCGCCAAAGGCTTCGGTCTTCTCCGAGAGCCTCCTCTTGATGCCCTCTATCTCGGCTTTGCTCAACTCCTCGTAGGGTACTGACGTTTTGTCGATGATGTAATCCTGAAGGCTCTGCCTGGTAAAGCCCCGCTTATTAAGCGCCTGCGCCGTGTCGGGACTCAGCACGAAAATATAGTTAAAAGGCCTCGCAAACGCCCCTAAACCGACGCCAGGCATAAATGAGGCAAACATACGGCGGTTGGGAGCAATTTTGCCGATTATGCCTTCCAGAACACTCTCGACGGTCCAGGCGCCTCCGGTTCCACCGCCGTAGCCGCTGAAATCGCCGCCCAAACCTATGCCGGACACCGTAACGTAGCTGTCTTCCGCCTTGTAACCACGCACGGTGTGATAAGGGGCCCAGGGACTTAGCGCATCATTTTCAGCCAGCACATAAAAGGTGTGCGATGACGCCCTGCCGGTCAATGCCGTATCGAGTTTTCCCGGCTTCAGATTTCCAATATTATTCATGCACAGCCTCACGGCGCGCCCGATGGTATTGTTGGCCCGCCATCCGTGGCCGAACAGACCCGTGCCGGAGTGCATGTTGATCTTTTTCGAAATGGGGCCGGACACGGCAATCAAAAGGTTGAAGGAACCGTCGGAAGAAAACACGTGATGTGAAAAATTCCTGTCGGATATTCCTTCCATAGCGGCGATGATGACCGGGAAATATTCCGGCTTTGCTCCGGCCATGACGGCATTAACGGCAACTTTATCCACCGTAACATTCGCTATGATGGAACTGCCATCCGGTGATTTGATCGCGCCCAGGACCTTATCAGGCGCAAGGGGAGTTGCCTTCAACATCTGTTCGACATTGTGACGCGTGGGCGGGACAAGCGGGAGTCCGTCGCCCCACTCGTTATCCATGTATAACTGGTAGAATTTCTCATAAGCCGATTCCAGGCTGTCGGCTGTGATTATGGCCGTGTCCGGTGCCCCCTTTTTTTGTTTCAAATCGGCTTGTTGCTCGGAAGGCTGTATCGGGCGTGTCAGCGCATCGATCAGTTTGTCCAAGACCATCTCGGCGCATGGCATCATGCTCTTCGCGCTTGCCCTGTTCGTGTAATATTCCATGCTGGGCAGAGGCACCATCCGCACCGACGGCATCCCATAATGGTAAGACGCGGCTTTTGCGTTATACATCAGGTGTTCACCGAACACGGCGACACCGGGTTTCCCGCGTTTTTCCAGTTTGATGGTATAGGAAACGCTGTCCCAGGCTCCCTGGCCGGAATCTCCCACGGCATAAACAAAGGCATCGGCTTCCTTTAATATTCTTGCTTCTGAATCGCCCACTCCGTGGGTATACCTCGAGATAGTGGCCGCAGGATATTTCTTCTTCAGAATTGCCCCGAGTGCGTCGAGAAAAAACTCTCCACCCGACTTGCCGGCCCAGATCAATCCAATATTCTTGTTGGACAGGTCTTGGACACGCGGGGCAATCAGCGAGATATCCGAAGCCATAATCATTTCGGCTTGAGGATTCAGCACCTCAAGTGAAACGCTGTTTGGCTTCCCTGCGGGCCCGGTGGCGCAGGCACCTGCCAGCACCAGGGCCGATAGACAAATAAAAAATGGCAACATCTCGAATCTCAACCGTACTGCTTTGATCTTCACCATGTCTTACTCCTTCCGGGCAGTGATTGGCTTTTGAGGCAACATATTGATAAAATGCACTCCTCATCGCCACTTATCCACACTGGTGGATATAGGCTGGCCATATTCCCAGACCTGTGCGTTGGGAAGGACAGTTTTCCCTCCCACAATAAGAAGTTTGACGGCGCATCGGGGATCCTTGAGGGGATCAATATAGGCGCCTCCTGCAGTAGGCACAAAATCCAGGCGGAACCAGCGCGGAGACGGATCCCGCCGCTGGGGAATTGCCGTCTTTTGTATGTATTGTTCAATATCCTTTTTGCCCATACCCTTGGATTGATACAGCCTGGCGGCGTCAGGATCCATCAGCACTATTCCGCCCATGTCCAATGAGAACCCGGCGACCGCAGCCGCGATCATGTCGAGGTCTCCTAAAATGCTCGACCGGCACCATCCCCCGGCTGCCATACTGACAACACTCTCCTTACGGTCGAACCCCCTGGAGACATGGTAGGGCTCGAACGGGCTTTCTTCTTCATATTCGGGGAAGCAGAGGGAATATCTGGCCGGATTTCCCAGGGCGCTCATATTGTTGACCACCGGCCGGGAACCTCCCAGGGCAATAGCCGCCAGACTCAAAAACCTGCCGATGGATGCATTTGCCTGGTTGCCGGGGCCAAGCGCATTGGTCGAGGGATTCATTTTCATTTCGTGGCGTATCGGTCCGTTGAAGAAGGTCATGATGGAGAATGAGCTTTCCGAACGGGCGGCATGGGTAAACGCGGGATTTCCGTATGTCTCAACCATGGCCAGGAGTGCGGGCATGTATTCCGGCCTGCAGCCCGCCATGACGCCGACAATGGCGGTTTTCTCGACGGTAACGGTCAACTCCTCAGGATGCATCACGGAAGTCACAACCTTGTCGAGAGCGTGACCGGTCCCTTTAAGCATTTCCCGCACTTTTTCCCCGGTGGGCGGAATCACGGGAAGTCCGTCAGTCCACCCCTGCCGGTAGAAATAGTCCTGCACCTCGTCAAGCGTTCCCGACATGGCTATCCGGGGGAGCTTTTCAGTAAACATTTTCCCCGTTTTCTTTTCTTCTTCTGTCAGGGGATCTTTCAGCGCCTTGATGATTCCCGAGATGACCGCGTCATATTTCTCATCCGATATGTCCTCCGTGACTTTTTCTTCGGGGACCAGCGGCGTGATAGCGGTCCTCATGGAGGGCATCCCGAACATGTTGGCGGAAGCCTCCACATCCTCCACCAGCGCTTCGCCTACAACATAGACAGAAGGGATTCCAGCCTTCTCCATTGCTGAAATCCATCCGACTGCATACATGCCGCTGCCCCCGCCCATAGCGGTCCCATAAACCAGGGCATTCGCTTTACGCTTTATCTCTTCAATCAACTCGGTGTCGTCGGATCCGACCCAACCCTGTTTCATCCTGAATATGACTTCAGTTTCAGGAATGCGTTTGCGCAGCCGATTTGCCAGCTCCCTCGTCTGCACGGGCTTATCCTGGCATACGAAATACACGGTCTTCCCTTTAAGGTCCTTGAGGCGGGGCGACAGGGCGATTCGGTCGCGTTCCTGCCGTATTCCCTGCGGATTCAAGACCGTGTATTCCCCTTTGCCTCCGGACGCGGGATTCGCGGCATTCGCGGATGCAGTCGTGCAAAGTGCGCAGGAGAGGCCGACGGCCGACAATCCCCCGGAAGCGAGGAAAATGCGTCGGCTCAACAGGGAGTTGTTGCCATGGCTGTTATTTTTCATTTTCATTCCCTCTCATCGTGTTTCGGATGCCGGCGGCCGCGGCCGCGGAAAAGGCCGGCCAGGCAACAATAGGCAACATGTAACATAATATACATAGTGTATAAATAAGGTGCGTGCTATTATGACCTTGAGTAAGGTCATCGGCAATCAAAAATTGTCAATCCGGGGAAAACGACATTATGAAACTGCTTGGTTTAACCTGCGGCAGAAGAATGGGGAATACCGAAGTCCTCATGAAAGAGGCAATGATGGGGGCTGAGGAATTGGGTGCGGAGGTGGAATTGATCCGCATGCTGGACCTTGAAATCGGGTATTGCAGGCAGTGCAAGACCTGCCTGTGGTTCACGGAAGGTCACGGGAAATGCGTTCTCAAAGACGATGGCCCTTTTCTGTACGATAAAATAATGGACGCCGACGGATTCATCTTAGGCGTACCCATCTATTGCTGGACAGCTCCGGGCCAGGTGTTTGTGATTCGTGATCGAATTCTGGGCCCCAGAGTCGATGTGGCTTTTGCCATTGAAGCCAGGAAAAGCGGGACCGGGATGATGGGGATGGGGCCGGCAGCGCCGGATGAGAGGTTATTCAAACCGAGAGTCGCGGGTTTCATCGTCAATGGCGGCGCCCACACAACCGCGCAACTGGCGCTCCCTCCGCTGCACACTCTTACGTTTTCCATGCAGGCGGCTGTTGTGGACCAGTTGCTTGTATATGATGCGACGGCCATACCTGGCGCGGTCGTTCTCATGGACAATGTTCTGAAAAGAGCCAATAAGCTGGGCCGGAATGTAGCTGCCGCTTTAGGTAAACAATACGATGACGTGGAGTACAAGGGGGATGATCCCGGCACATGCCCCATGTGCCACAACAATCTGATGTTGGTAGGAAATAAAAACACTATCGAGTGTTCCGTATGCAATATCTTCGGCAAAGTCAAAGTGGAGGGGGATGCATTATCCGTTACGTGGCCCGAGGAGGAATTGAAGCAAGGAAGATTGACAATCGAAGGGAAAAGGCTGCACGGCATTGAAATAATGGAAGTCATGGAAAATCTGAAACCAAGATTTGGGGAAATTCCGGCAAAAATTGCAAAATATAAAGAGTACGATTGTATTGTAAAGCCGCCAAGAAAGAAGAAATAGTCTTCCGCGGATCTCGCAGCGAAGCGACGCAGACGCTCATGGATGCCGGGCGCGCGGCAGAGGGCCCTCAGGCGTTCTCGACCGCATTCGCGCAAACACCTTATAGAAAATAAATCTGCTACCTTGTCGACGGAGCATGACATGGGTGGTCCGTCGGCGCATTACTTTGTGTCGGATGCCAGGATCGACATGAGCTCTTTATCGTGGTGATTGCGTACGATGCTCTTATTATCCAATATCATGACCGCGCCGCCTGCGCGCGTGTAATACGGCCAATTGGGCAAGCCTTTATCCCGGATTCCGTAATTGGCCGCGGCAGCGGCCAGTTGATTTGAGGCCGGCCTTTCAAGGCCGGATTGGTTTCTATGTCGACAGAGAAGGCTGTCGTCCCTCTTCCCAACTCATAAATCAAGGTCACGATACAGTAGGGAGCACGGGTGTCCCGGCTCTATGATTTCCCGCCGAGGATTCTATCGACGGACATGCGGCAAAGCTGGAGGGCCTTCGCCAATTCAGGCGCCTTCTTCTCAAATCTCACGGTGGGCGTTGGAATCGTAATGGCAGCCATCTCTCCCTCATAGCCGAAGATGGCAGTTCCGATAGCCGAGATCCCGATCGAGTGTTCTTCCCGGTCGTATGCCAATCCGGTTTTCCGAATCTTGATAAGCTCGGATTCAAGTTTCACCCAGGATTGAATGGAGTTCTCGGTAAAAGCAGTCAAACGTAAACGCTTTTTCAATCGAGCCAATTCTTCATTCCCCATCGCAGCAAGCATTGCTTTTCCGTTGGCAGTGCAATGCAACGGAAATGAAACTCCGATGGCGGACACTGCGCGAAGGCGATGCGATCCGGGGATTTGGTCCACAAAAACCGCCTTATCCCCGTCCAGAACTGCTAGATCGACGGTTTCGCCCGTTTTCTCGGATAATTCCCGAAGATAAGGACGTGCCGTTTCGGCGATCGGGAAACGTATCGAATGAGCTATTCTGACCAGACCCGGGCCCAGCCGCAGGCGCCCTGCAGGTGAAGCCGAAACCACGAAATTTTCGGCATCAAGAGCAGCGATGATTCTCTGCACCGTTGATTTGGGCAGACCGACTCGTGTGGCAAGCTGGCCGAGGCTCATGCCATTGCTCCCCTCGAGCGCACGCAAAATATCGGCGGCGCGAGCTATTACCTGGACTCCGTTCCGGTCTCTTGTCTTGGGCTTTTTTCCCAAATGCTCAATCGCCAAGCACGTCTCCCTTCTTCAATACTTTCCTCAGGTGCCGGATCAGCCGATCCCGTACACCTTGCGCTGATTCCGGCGTCCACTCATAAAATCCCTTGCCCGATTTCATCCCGAGGCGCTGTTCGCTTATATAGCGCGCCAACAACGGGCTGGGTTCGGGTGATGCTTCAAGATGCCGAAGGATTACATCATGAATTGCGTGAGTCAAGTCCAGTCCGACCAGGTCTGCGTTCTCCAGCGGTCCCAACACCGGCAGCCGCATTCCGAAGCTGTTTTTGACCACGAGATCAACCGTCTCCGCATCGCAGATTCCTGACGCAACGATCGAGATTGCCTCTCTCCAGAGCGCGTGCTGCAAACGGTTGCCGACAAAGCCGGGTACATCGCGTTTGACATGGACGGCTACCTTGCCGGCCCGCTGCAATAAATTGATGCACTTTTCTATATAGACGGGATCCGTACGAGGCGCCTGGATGACTTCGACCAGCGGAATCATATACGGAGGATTCCACCAGTGGGTGCCGAGGATACGGCCCGGATCGGCGGCTTTGGAAGCGATCTCTTGAATCGGTATCACTGACGTATTGCTGGCCAGAATACAGCCGGGCGGAGTCGCTGCGGACAGCTGTGCAAAGATATCCTGTTTCATTTCGAGATTCTCGGGCGCTGCCTCAAAGACGATGTCGGCCTTTTCGACTGCGCTACGGAGCGTGCTGTGCAGGTATATCTTCTCCGCACTTGATTCATCAAATTCAAGACTGCGCAAGTTCGCGCGTACTCGCTCCGGAATCCGGGCCAACACCTCCGGGAAAGGATCGTGGACTGCAACTTCATGCCCCTTCACGGCAAAAACCTGTGCAATGCCGTGTCCCATGAGCCCGGCGCCGATTACCGCAATGTTTTCCATATTCCGGCCCTCCTGTTTTATACCACTCCATATTTATAGACTCTCGGTGGAACGGGATTGACGTCCTTCTCGTCTATCAGGGCCGCCATCCGGACGATGGAACCGTCTCCCATGTACCATCGCAGTGGGAGCCCCATGATGGTCACTCTCTTTCCGACAACCATTGCGATATCGCCGCCTACGTTCTCCCATCCCATAATCCCATTTCCAAGGAGCAGGTTGTGACAGGGTTCCCATTCGGGAAAATCCGCCAGCACGTCCCGTCCGGTCATCTGCCTGTATTCTTCACTGAGCGACGGCATGATAGGCCCTGGCCCGTGCGGGCCAATTGCCGTGTGCAGAGGGTGGTCCAATGCCTGCTGATCTACGCCTACCGCTTTGACTCCCTTTGCTACAAACCATTCACCGGCTTCGCGTCCCAGACCGGGGGAGTAGCAGAAGTACTGCTTATTATCGCCCCAATATTTATTCCAGCCGGTGTGGACGATCACGATATCGCCTTTCTCGATCTTGGGCGTTGCCTTCTCCAGGTCTTCGGCGGTGATCAATTCCCACTTTTGTTTGGGAATATCCACCACAACGCCCGTTCCGTAGTAGAGATCCAGCGGCAATTCGTGCGTATAGCGGAGGCCTTCGATGACGTGCCCCGGTGAGTCGGCGTGAGTCGTGCAATGCATCACGGTAGTGATCTTCTGCGAGAGAACGCCGGATTTGGCGTGATAATGCATTCGCTCGACTTTGATGTCTTCAAAGTACGGCCAGAGAGGGCACCCGGGGCCAAAAGGATGACTGAGGTCGATTAATTTCATATTGCTCATTTCAAGCTCTCCAATATTTAGGGTTGTTATCCGGCGACTGTGCCGCCATCCACATAAAGGATTTGTCCGGTGACGAAATCCGATGCGGGAGACGAAAGATAGACCGCCGCTCCGACAGAATCCTGGGTCAGCGCCGCCCTGCCCATGGGAATCCTGGACATGAAGATTTTGTACAGCTGCTCGTTCTCCAGAACCTCCTGCGTCAGCGGAGTCCAAAAGATGCACGGAGCAATCGAATTCACATTGATGTTGTACTTTGCCCACTCGGTTGCGAGTTGTTTGGTGAGAAGGTTTACTGCACCTTTGCTCGTGCCATACGCGGCGTATCCGCCCGGATGCCCCGCATGCGCGCGCACGGAAGAGATCGTAACGATTTTCCCTTTTTTCTTTTCTTTGAAGATATTCGCAACGTGCTTGCAGCAGAGGAACGTTCCCCGGACATTGAGGTCCATGACCTGCGGCCAGTCATCGATAGGAAATTCCTCGGCCGGAAAACGCTTTGCAATGCCTGCGACGGTAACCAGGATATCTACGGTGCCGAATGCTTTCAGGGTCTCCCGCACCATAGCCTCGACGCTTTTTTCAACCGCGACGTCACAACTCAGCGCCAAAGCTTTTCTGCCGACGGCTTCCACGTCTTTGACGACCGGTTCCAATGTCTTCAACGTGCGCCCGGTGACCACGACGTCGGCTCCGTAGATTGCCAGGCCTTGTGCGATCGCCTGTCCCAGTGCGCCCGCGCCGCCCGTCACGACGGCTACTTTGCCTTCGAGATTGAACATGTTTCGAACGTAGTTCAAGTCAATGCGCGATTCCATGTATCCACCGCCTTTCGCCGGATGTACGCAGCTATTTATATGTAATGATCACGAGCATGCTCGCGGGCTTGTTTGTATTGTTGATGATGGCCCTGGCCTCGTTGGGGCCGACATACAGGGAATCCCAGGCTTTCAGAGTATAGGTCTGGTTATCCGGAGCGGTGACCGTGACCTCTCCCTCGAGCACGAAATAGAGCTTCTCTGCGGGCGTCGCGTCCATCTCCGCGCCGCCATTCGGCAGGAAATGAGAGAGACCCATCCAGAACTGCTGTGTCCCTGTTTCCTCTTTCCCATGCAGCCTTAACGCGGTCATGTTGAAATGCCTGGGTGGCGCATAGGGCTTCGCATCCCGCAATTCCACTTTCTTCATTTGGAACTCCTTTCATGGTTGCCTGTATGTACCGCTATATGGTATGACATTACCACATAGCGGTAAACAAGATAGTTTGCGAACAGGAGACCATATGATGAAATACATCAAAGCTCTGCTTGTTGTGTCTGTTGTGATTCTCTGTTTGGCTCAAGTCTTTGCCGCGGATATTTCGGGGAAATGGACGACTGTAATCAATACCCCGATTGGCGAGATGAGCTACACCTTCGATTTTAAAGTCGAGGGGGAGAAACTCACGGGAAAAGCCGTAATGTTCATGGGAGGCGATTCCAGCGAATCCGCCCTGACGGAAGGCTCCGTGAAAGGCGATGCAATATCGTTTGTCGAGACGCTGAAGATTCAAGGCCAGGAACTCAGGAGTGAGTACATGGGCACAATCTCGGGCGATGAGATTCGCGGTTCGCGGCAGGTGGGCAGCTATGGAGCCGAGGAATTCGTTGCGAAGCGTGCAAAATAGCTTTGCGCCACCGAAGATCCGTCCGGAAAAACTGTTGCGGCAGACAATCAATATGCTCGTATGAGAGGAGAAGCTATGGCTGACAAGCTAATCATCACCTCGGCGCTGACAGGCGCCATCACCATCCCGACCCAGACGCCCTATTTGCCGTTCACGCCGGAACATCTCATCGCGGACGCGATTGCCTGCCGCCAGGCGGGTGCGGCGGCCGTACACGTGCACGCTCGGGATCCCAAGGACGGCCGTCCGCTTTCCGATCCTGACCTCTTCGATCCGATTCTGAAAGGGATTAAAGCCGGCAGCGACGTCGTGGTCGGGATTACGACCGGCGGAGGCATGGGCATGTCGCCTCATGACAGGTTGCGGGTGATCCCGCGCTACCATCCCGAGCTGGCCTCGTTCAATCTCGGAAGCATCAACTTTTCGATTCATCCCGTAGCCAGGAGATATAAAGCCGGGGATTACAAATACGATTGGGAACAACCGTATGCAGAGGGGACGAAGGATTTCATTTTTCGCAACACATTCGGCGACATGGAGACCTACGCCAGTACGTTTGCCGATAACAATGTGCGGCCCGAGTTCGAAGCCTATGATGTAGGACACTTGTATAATCTTCGCTTCATGATGAAGAGCGGGATCGTGAAGCCGCCTTTCTGGATCCAGTTTGTTTTGGGAGTCCTGGGCGGCCTCGCCGCGAATATTGAAGACCTGATCGTGATGAAACAGACTGCCGACCGGCTTTTCGGAAGCGAGAATTACCGGTGGTCGGTCATCGGCGTCGGGTATCCTCACGAGATCAACCTCGCTACCATAGCCATCATGATGGGCGGCCACGTGCGGGTCGGCCTCGAAGATAACATCTTCATCGGCAGAGGCAAGCTCTGCACAAACGCGCAACTTGTCGAGAAGGTCGTTCGCATAGCGAAGGAGTTCGACCGGGAAATTGCGACACCCGAGGATATGCGGCAGATTCTGGGGCTCAAAGGAGCGGATGCCGTCGGTTTTTAGCGAGGCGCGATGCCGATGAACAAATTCATCAGCTGTTCGGAAGCGGTTGAGATGATCCCCGACGGAGCGTCGGTCATGATCGGAGGATTCATGGGTGTCGGCTCGCCCCACCGCCTCATCGCCGAGATGATTCGTCAGGGCCGGAGAGATCTCACGATCATCGCCAACGACACCGGAACTCCGGATTTCGGGATCGGTCATCTGGTAGCAGCGAAAAGAATTCGCAAACTGGTCGCTTCTCATATCGGATTGAATCCTGAAACGCAGCGGCAGGTTATCGCAGGCGAAATGGAAGCGGAGCTTTGCCCGCAGGGCACATTGGCTGAGCGGATTCGCGCCGGAGGCTTTGGACTCGGCGGCGTGCTCACGCCGACCGGCTTGGGAACCGTAGTTGCGGACGGCAAGCAGGTGATCGATGTGGACGGTAAACAATACCTGCTTGAAAAACCTTTAACCGCCGATTTTGCGCTGATCGCCGCTCACCGTTCGGATTATCGCGGCAACCTCGAATATTCTCTGACCGCACGCAATTTCAATGTCGTTATGGCCACAGCCGGCCGCACCGTCATTGCGGAGCCGGAACACATCGTCCCAACCGGCGTCATACCGCCCGATGCAGTGGCGACTCCCTTTATCTGCGTTCATCACATTGTCGGGAGGGCCGGAACCAATGGACGATAAAGTTTTGATTGCGAGGCGGGTGGCGAGTGAATTGCGGGATGGAAGCCTTGTGAATCTCGGCATCGGCCTGCCTACACTGGTTCCCAAGTATTTGCCTCCCGGGATGGATGTCTATTTCCAATCTGAAAACGGCATCATCGGCATGGCGCCGATACCGGGCGCAGGAATGGAAGAACCGTCGCTCACCGATGCCGGCGGAGGGTTTGTCGGCGCTATTCCCGGCGCCGCCAGCATCGATAGTTGCCTTTCGTTCGGGCTGATTCGCGGCGGTCACCTCGATTTGACCATACTCGGCGGCCTGGAGGTCGATGAGCAGGGGAGGCTGGCGAATTGGATGGTGCCTGGCAAGATGCTGCCGGGGATGGGCGGCGCCATGGATCTGGTGACAGGAGCCAAACGTGTTATTGTCGCCATGTCTCACACAGCGAAAGGTAAACCGAAGATATTGAGACGCTGCGCTCTTCCTTTGACCTCGGTGCGGCGCGTCAACCTGATCGTAACGGAAATGGCTGTGATCGAGCCGACGGAGGATGGGTTGGTCCTCAGAGAGACCGCGCCGGGAGTGAGCGTGGAAAGAATCGTTGCAGCAACCGAGGCAAGTCTTATCGTTCCAATGCGTGTGCCGGAAATGCAGCTATTGTGATTAGCCCGGTATTTTTCATGTGCTTCTGCAAGGGCCGCCGGAACTTTCATGGCTTTCTCCTCTCCAATTCCAAAGCAATTGCCTGTTTATGTAAATGGATTAGCTCAAAACGAAAATTCCGGAGAGGCCAAATCCACCTATAGTGTTGAGATCGGCCTCGCTTTGCGCCAGGTTGTGATGGCTATGCCTTCCCGGAAGTAGCTTTCGTCTCCGCCGTAAATCAGCACGCCGTGCTTTGCATGTTTCCGCGCAAATGCACGCCAGCTTTTCAAGCCATCAAGCCAGTCGGATGCTACGGTCTTTCCCGATTTTTCTTCTATCGGCAACAGGTCGGAGCCTCGGTCGATCAGAAAGTCGACCTCGTTTCCGGAACGGTCTCTCCAGAAATAGAGCGATGGAGTTTCCGCGCGGTTGTATGCGCTCTTCATGATTTCCGATGCAACGAATGTTTCGAATACGGCGCCACGGTGCGGATGAACGGATAATTGTTCAGGAGTTTTTATCCCGAGCAAATAGGTTGCGAGTCCCGAGTCATAGAAATAGAGCTTCGGCGTTTTTACCAGGCGTTTGCCTAGATTGTTGAAATACGGCGAGATTCTGAACAGGATATAGCTGGCTTCCAGAATGGAAATCCACTCTTTCGCCGTGTTATGGGAAATGCCGCAATCGGATCCCAATCCCGAAAGATTGATCAGCTGGCCGCAGCGCGCTGCGCACATTTTCAGAAACAACTGGAATACAGATAAATCCTGGATGTTTAGCAGCGAGCGGACGTCTCTTTCGACATAGGTTTCGACATAATCCGCATACCATTTTTATTGACAGTTCCGGCTTCTTAATACTGATCTTTGCGGAATTCGTCGAGGTAAATTGTCATTGGTTCTTTTATGAGATCCCTGTACAGCCCCATTTTAAAATAGAAGAAACCGTGGGCGGCGTCTCCGAATGAGGAGAGGTATGCGGTCGTAGTGTGATTTTTTGCAGGTTTTGCGGAAATTGCATCAAAAAGCTATGATGCACTGTAACCTTTTTCCTTTCCCGGGACATTATCCATCATGATGGATAGAACAACCGCCCAATCCGAATCGGAAATCGACTATCGCCGGCTGCGCCTGCGGGACAATGAAGAGGTTGTTCGTTGGTTTGACACCTATTCCGATCCGGTCTATGGATTCATCTTCTACCGCGTGGGACGGGACGCCGATCTGGCCGGTGACGTGGCCCAGGAAACTTTCGTTACAGCACTGGAAACCATCGATCGATACGATCCGCGCCGTGGCGAGATGTTTTCCTGGCTTACCCACATCGCCCGCAACTGTATCAGGAAGTCCCTGCGCCGGAAGAGCAGGGACAGCGCTCTGCCCGACTTCTGGAATACCGTTGACCGTCAATTGACCAAAGCGATAACCGACCTGAATTCGAGCGTCCTGCCCGAGCAACTATTGGAGAAGAAGGAGACCGCCGAACTGGTGCGCATGGCTCTGACAAATCTGCCGTTGCGTTACCAGATGACTCTGCGCCGGCGCTACTTTGAGGACATGACGCTCCAGGAGATGGCCGCATTTGAGGGAAGTAGCGAAGCGACGATGAAAGTGCTGCTCCACCGCGCGCGGCAGGCCTTTCGCACCGCATTTGAAACCATATCCGGAACAATGTTCGAAGGGGAAGTAAAAGGGGAGAAGATTCCATGAGCAACACGAATGAAACGCATGACCAAGGTTGCCTGGATAATAATCTGGATCGGCTGCTCGAATTGGGCAAACCGGCTCCCGGAATGCCTGAAGATCTGAAAGCCCGGATCAGGTCTAAATTAATCGAAGCCGGACGGGAGCCCGTGAAGAAAAGAATTCTTCCCAAGCCCTGGGCACTGTGGCCAGTGGCCGCAACGGTTCTGGCCGCCGTTGTCCTGATCGTTCTTTGGTATGGCAACTCCTCCAAAGCTATTGCCTGGGCCGATGTGCAGGAGCGGCTCAATCAGGTTCACACCATGGCCTACAGTGGGCTTACCGAGATTTCTGAACCCACTGGAAGGCGGATAGTCAAACGCTTCAAAGCCTGCTCTAAGGATCCCGGGCTTGCGAGAATCGAGGAGTATCTTCCAGATTCCGGTCCAGGCTCGGGCGAGAAAAAACCAAATAAGATAACAAACATCAGATGGGCGACGGACAGTTGCAGGGGCTTGATACTCTATCCTGAATACGGCCGAGCGGAACTGTACGAATCCGTTTTCCTTACCGACGGCCCAAAGCCGCCTTTCCTGCCTCCCATGGATATCGCTTCAGCTATCTGGGAGCTGATGAAGAAAATCACGGCGGATAAAACCAGACCTATCGGCGATCGGGTAATCAACGGTATTTCCGCCGTGGGCTTTGAGTTTGAGGTCCCGGATTGGGCGTTCGGCAAAATGGACCGGAAGGTCCGCGCACAGCTCTGGGCGTCTGGGAAGGACGGTACGCCCCTGCGCATTGAGGGGGAGTATCAGGATCCCCAAGGGCAAAACACACGTACAGAAATATCGGACTTCCGCTGGAATGTTCCGCTGGATGAAAACCTTTTTGATCTTGCCGTACCGGAGGGTTGGAATGCCAGCCGAACCCGGACCGAATCGGCGGAATATGCCAATGCGGGGCTCGCTCCAGGCGTCACCCTGCAGATAGGTCCTGACGGTCGTGAGCCGTTGACGGAAACGGATGACATAGCCAGAGTGGTCCGAGGCTATCAGATCACCCATCCTGATTCGGACATTCCCCCTGACGTTCGTATCACGATCGAGCTGAAGCCGGAAGCCATCCAACGGCTGCGTGACTATGCCAATGCTAATCCAAAGGAGTTAATCATCGTCGATTTCAATCGACAGATAAAATTGGTTCCGAATCTCGAAGAGGCCAGTGACACGCAACTGAGCTTCGGTCTTGGCCTGTTGGATCTTCCTCTGGCCGAGTTGGAAGCGAGATATTTCACAACTACCATCGAAAGGAACGGATTATGACCATCCGCGGGCAGCACGGGAAACATCATCTTTGCTTTCATCCAGTCCTGGCCTTTACGGTTTTGGCGGTTATCTTCACAACCGCTCTCATGGCCGCAGGATTATCCGCCGGCCAGACCGAGAAACATACGCTCGAACTCCGGCTCGCTTCATATCAAAAAGTGGAAGGTTGGGAAAAGGTTCCCGGCCCCGAACCGCAGTTTATTCCCCTATGGATTTCGCCCGAAGTTGCTCTGAGCAACCGCGATGTGGCCAGAGCCTACCCCGAGCGGAACCCTGAGGGTAAGCCGTGCGTGGGATTATTGTTCACCGAAGAGGGTGCCCTGAAACTGGCACGCCTGACCAAATCACACATCGGCGAGTTACTGGCCATAATGTTCGACGGCCGGGTCGACTCGGTCCCCAAGATCATGGATGAAATCACCGGCGGACGGGCCATGATACACGGCAACTTTACGGAAGAGGAGGCCGGATCGCTCGCGAAGGGGATCATGTTGAAGTGATCCGCGTCTGCGGGGCGACTCCGTCTCCGGCGCCCGGCGAAGCCACGAGCCCGGATTATTCTTGAAGATTTGTAGCGAGGCGGCGTTGACGGGCATGGATACGCCGCTTCGCTAACCGGCGCGCGAAGGGAGGATTCCGCATAGGTTGCTCATCGATTTACCCGAACCGTACGCCGCCTGGTTTCGGCAAAAGGGATTCCCTAAAAGACTCATAATTAGGTTGCTTGCACAGTCAGCGCGGCTCCGCGGATCACCTTGTGCATGTAAGGCCTTGTCACCTCGACATCCTCGACATTGGCGGTTGAACCGCATGGGGTTTGAAACACAATCACTCCCCCCGCGCCTGTACCGGATACAATTACAGCCACATCCTTCGGGTCGGCAAAAGGCTCCCGGTACAACCCGGGTTTGCAGTCTGAAGTTTTTATTCCAATGACCTTTCCCTCCGCCACCATTTCTTTGAATCGTTTGCGCTCATCCTCACTCATTTTGTCCCAGTTAATTGTATTTTTGTCATGCAGCCATTTAATGAAAGACTCCCTGGTAAAGCCCGCATCGGCCAGTTGCCGTGCGAATGTGGGATGAATCGCGATCATATGCCGCATATCGACGCCGCTCCGGGGCATACCAAAAAAGCCGAAGACTCCCGCGGAAGGGGAGAACAGATCTCTCATCTGCTCCAGTCTCTCTTTAAAGCCGGCCATACTCAAAGTTTCAGAGGGACCGCGCGCTATAAAAATTCCTTCGCATATGGTCACGGTACTCTCTTCGGGCTTGAATCCGATCGAAACCGCATAAGGTTCCCACGGGCTTGCCTTCTGATTTTCCGGGACTATGTAATTTGCATAAGCGGCAGGCTGACCGAGGCCTCCCGGCGACGAATAGACATCCATGCGGCGCCAGCCTATGTTGATCATGCACATGAGCATCGCCCGCCCGATAGTGGCATTGGCCCTGTGGCCCGGAGCCAGATAGCCGGCCTCGTTATTGAGCCCGATTTCCTCGACAATCGGTCCGCTGATGAAGGTTATGGGCAGGATCTCATTGACGATGTGGTACTGGTTGAAGTCTTTGGCGGTAATCGTTTCTATCATGGCAATGATGACGGGAAGATACTCGGGTTTCGCCCCGGCCATCACCGCGCTTATGGCGATCTTTTCCACCGTCGCCCTGCCTTGCTTCGGAAACATGAGCCCGATTTCCTTGTCGGGCGGATACGATGTGCCCGCAAGCATTCTGTCCACGGCCTCTCTCGTCGGCGGCACCACGGGCATGCCGTCGGTCATGAAGTTTTCGGCACAGTACTGCTGAAATTTTTCGTTTGCCTCGGCGTAATCGGCCCCGGTGAATTTTTTGGGGGAATAGTCATAACTGAAATTCCCGACCTCCCTTTCTTCCTTTGTCAGGGGTTTAATGAGCGCGTCATGTATTTCATCAAAAGCCGCCTCTGCAACCGGCTTCATCAATTCAGGATCGGTCTTTGCCACGAGGTAATCGACCGCAGGGACGGCAAGGACGCGGCAGGTCGGCATGCCGTTGATATCTACCAGCAGTTTTTTCGCCTTTATGACTGCGTCGGACACGATTGCCACGCCGGGACAACCCCGTTTTTCCAATCTGGCGCCGGTATCGTGCCTGGATCCGGTCTCCGCCGCTTTGACGCCGTCGATCCACCCGTCGCATTCCTTAGCGATCTGACCGGAAATGTCAGGCGAGTTCGGGATTCCGTAACTGTAATGAGCAAATTCGACGGAAGGGTAGCTTTTCTTCAGCTTGGACTTGATGGTGTCGAAAAAAGACATCGAATCCTGGCCCATCGCCAGTATCGCAATTTTTTTCCCATTCAAACTGCTGAGGCGCGGCGCAGATAATCCATGCCTTTCGGGGTGCGCGAGCTCGCCGTGAGGCTCCAATATTTCAAGCGTTACCGGGCCTTTCGCCCCGGCTCCCTTTGTCCCGTCCGCACAGCCGAGTGTCGAACCTGCTCCCAGGCCCACTACTCCTGCGGCCGCACTCTGAATAAAGGTTCTCCTGCTTTCTTGCATGCTGTTTTGAGATTCCATAGTTCTCCCCTTATTGAACAACTTTGAAGCTGGCGCGAATCCGGATGTCCGCCGAGGATGCACCAATCAATAGATCGACCGTTCCCGGTTCCAGTTCCCACCCGTTCTTTTTCTCATTCCACCACGCAAGCGATTCCGCTTTTAGCGGGATCTGCACTGTCTTCGCCTCCCCGGGCTTCAAAGAAATTCGCTGGAATCCTTTCAGTTCCTTCAGAGGACGCTCGACTGCGGATTTTGGGAATTGAGCGTACAGCTGCACGACTTCATCGCCTGCGCGCTTTCCGGAGTTCCGAACCCGTACACTGACCATCAGGTTCTGGTCCTTTGCCAGTGTGGACGAACTCAGCTTCACATTCGAGTATGTGAAGGTCGTAAAGCTCAAGCCGTGTCCGAATGGGTATAGAGGATCCCCTTTGAAATACATATAGGTGCGCCCATTGCGAAGGTTATAGTCCTCAATCGGCGGGAGCTGATCGAGCGATCTGGGCCATGTCTGCACGAGCCTGCCGGCCGGATTGTAATCGCCAAAAAGAATATCGGCAATTGCCGTTCCTTGTTCCTGCGCCGCGTGCGTTATGTGCAGGATCGCAGGCACGGTTGCCTGGCTCCAGTTGATGGCATAGGGAAAACTTGAAATGAGCACCACGACCGTCCGGGGATTGGCTGCGTAGACCAGCTTTGCCAGCTCTTCCGAGGGGAGGTCGATCGATTCGCGGTCCCGTCCTTCGCGCCCCTCGCCCGGTACCGTGCACGGTTTCGTGGAGGCATCCTGATTGAACATTCCGGCCGGCGACTTCATATCCGCGCCGCAAAGCGGATGATTTCCTACGACGACAACGGCAATATCGGCGGATTTGGCCGCGGTTACGGCGGCGTTATTATCGTTGTTTGGGGCAAAAGTGACGGCAACGTTGGCGCCGGCTTTGTTTTTGACTCCCTGGAGAACGCTTATGCTGTAAGGGGTTGTTCCGCTGTAAAGATCATAGAGCACATTTTCCGCCAAAGTCCCGATCACGGCTATCGACTTGATCTTCTTCCGGTCGAGCGGCAGAAATCCTCCCGCGTTCTTCAGCAGTACGGTGGATTCGAGTGCTACTTGCTTTGCTACGTTTTTGTGTTTCTCCGTATTCCATGGCTCCGGTTCCCCGGCAGCCCCGATTTTTGTATAGGGCACCATTTCCGGCGGGTCGAGCAAGCCCAGCTTCAGCATGGTTTTGTATTTGCCGCGCAGCACAGTGTTCAGATCAGCTTCAGTCAGCAGATTTTTGCTTAAAGCTTCTTTGATCGAAGCGGGGGATCCGCCTCCGAGGAATTGGTTCACACCGACCTTTATCGCCGCGACGGTCGTTTCCAGATCCGATTTCATATATTTATGCAGATTGACCACGTGGCCCATGGCGCCCCCGTCAGAACTCACAATACAATCAGCGCCCCACACTTTTACGAC
>JAEAMF010000797.1_pt1 | contig 31170 bp, 24 predicted proteins | sample 8958721 | NCBI WGS metagenome assembly JAEAMF01 (sample SAMN16933255, study PRJNA681124) | bioreactor sludge metagenome | isolation source: anaerobic bioreactor treating anionic surfactant - SDBS | place: India: Bengaluru | collected 2019-02-28 | reverse complement strand
ACAAACTGAAATGCAGCAGGTTCAGGGTGAAGTGGCTGACAACTGCTGCCAGCAGCCCGCCATGGCGGTAAACCAGGCCGTAACCTGCGCCTGCAATGCTTGCCAGTACCACCCATTGCCAACCGCCACCGAGGTGGGCCAGGCCGAATACGCCTGCGGCCAACAGCAGCGCCAGGCGCTGGCCATGCTCACGGTGCCTGAGCAGGTGTTGCAGGCCACCCTGAATGTACCCGCGAAACAGCACTTCCTCGGTCACGCTCACCAGCAGCAGGTTGTTGGCCAGCCATAGCCAGCCCTGTGTTGGCCATTTCGGTGCCCAGGCGACCATGCCGAGCAATTGTGCACTGCCCAGGCAGGCCATAGCGATCATGGCGGTCATGGTTGCAATCATGGGGACGCCGGTGGAGGTGTTGCGTGTGCCGGCCAGCATCCACGGGCAAGCCAGCAGTATCCAGAACGCGATCAGCGGCTTATCCAGGTTCAGGTACATCGAGTAGGGTGCGGCGTCGGTACTGAAGCGTTGCGCGTCGATGACTTTGGCGCTGTTGAAGCCGGGAAGCCAATGCAGGGCCAGCCCCGCCGCGAGCAGCACGAACAACCCATGGCCGCAGGCCTTCAACCAGCTGCTGCGAGGTCGTTGCACAAGCGCTGCCGCACACAGCAGCAGGATTAACCCGGGTAGGGCGGCACGTGTCAGTTGGCCCTGGCTCAGCGCGAAGGCGTAACCGAGGCAGAGCAGGGCAAGGGCAACCCCACGAGGTGATGGCATGTCGATTACCTTACGGTGAAGTCCGCGATGTTGGACTTGAACTGCACGGTAAAAGACACGCCTTTTTACGGGGCAACGACGATGGCCGCAGGGCCATCCATCAGGCCCCCTTGCCGGCGATCAGCTGCCGCAGCACGTAGTGCAGGATGCCGCCTGCCTTGAAGTACTCCACTTCGTTCAGGGTGTCGATGCGGCACAAGACCTCCAGGCTATCCTCGCGACCGTTGTCCCGGGTGATACGCAGGCGCAGCGCCATTCCCGGTGAAAGGACAGTCCCGCTCAGGCCAAGGATATCGATACGCTCATCCCCCTTGAACCCCAGGGTCTTGCGATTTTGTCCGGGCCTGAATTGCAGGGGCAGTACGCCCATGCCCACCAGGTTGGAGCGGTGGATACGCTCGAAGCTTTCCGCCAGTACTGCTTTCACACCCAGCAGGTTGGTGCCCTTGGCAGCCCAGTCGCGGCTGGACCCGGTGCCATACTCTTGACCAGCGATCACCACCAGTGGCGTGCCGTCGGTGCGGTAGCGCATGGCGGCATCGTAGATCGACAGTTTCTCGCCGCTGGGAATATGCACGGTGTTACCGCCTTCTTCGCCACCGAGCATTTCGTTGCGGATACGGATATTGGCGAAGGTGCCGCGCATCATCACCTCATGGTTGCCGCGACGTGAGCCGTAGGAGTTGAAATCAGGCGGGGCCACGCCCTTGTCGCGCAGGTAGCGCCCGGCCGGGCTGTCAGCCTTGATGTTGCCGGCTGGCGAGATATGGTCGGTGGTCACCGAATCACCCAGCAATGCCAGGATGCGTGCGCCGTGAATGTCTTGAATCTGTGGCAGCGGGCCAGTGATGTCATCGAAGAACGGTGGGTGTTGAATATAGGTCGAGTCGTTCTGCCAGGCGTAGGTGGCAGCCTGCGGTACCTCGATGGCTTGCCATTGGGCGTCTCCTGCAAAGACTTCGGCATACTCTTTATGGAACATCGCCGTATCGACGCTGGCCACGGCCATGGCAATTTCCTGTTGGCTGGGCCAGATGTCGCGCAGGTAGACGGGTTGGCCGTCCCGGCCAGTGCCCAGCGGTTCTTTGCTCAGGTCGATACGTACGCTGCCGGCCAGGGCGTAGGCCACCACCAGCGGCGGCGAAGCCAACCAGTTGGTTTTCACCAGAGGGTGCACACGGCCTTCAAAGTTGCGGTTGCCGGAGAGTACCGACGCTACGGTCAGGTCATGCTCGGTAATCGCCTTTTCGATGGGCGCGTCCAGAGGGCCGGAGTTACCGATGCAGGTGGTACAGCCATAGCCCACCAGGTCGAAGCCAAGGTCATTCAGGTAAGGGGTCAGGCCTGCTGCCTGGTAATAGTCAGTCACCACTTTTGAGCCGGGTGCCAGCGAGCTCTTCACCCAGAGTTTGCGTTGCAAGCCTTTCTCCACGGCTTTTTTGGCCACCAGCCCGGCAGCCATCATCACGCTGGGGTTGGAGGTGTTGGTACAGGAGGTTATGGCGGCGATGACCACCGCCCCCTCTTGCAGAGCCGGATAATCGCTGCCAGTAGTCACCCCGCCATTGCGCGCGCTCGCCTTGGGTTGCAGGCTCATGAAGTCATCGAAGGCTTGGCGGACCTGCGAAAGCGCCACGCGGTCCTGCGGGCGTTTCGGGCCTGCAAGGCTGGCTTCGACGCTGTTCAGGTCCAGTGCCAGGGTGTCGGTAAAGGCGGGCGCGTGGCCGGGCAGGCGCCATAGGCCTTGCGCTTTGCAATAGGCCTCGACCCGTTTCACGGTTGCCTCGGGCCGACCCGACAGGCGCAGGTAATCCAGGGTGATGTCGTCGACCGGGAAGAAGCCGCAGGTGGCACCGTATTCCGGGGCCATGTTGGCGATCGTGGCGCGGTCGGCCAAGGGCAGGTCGGCCAGGCCGTCGCCATAGAACTCAACGAATTTGCCGACCACGCCTTTCTTGCGCAGCATCTGGGTGACGGTCAACACCAGGTCGGTGGCCGTGATGCCCTCGCGCAGTTTGCCGGTCAATTGGAAACCAATCACTTCGGGGATCAGCATGGAAACTGGCTGGCCGAGCATGGCTGCCTCTGCTTCGATGCCGCCCACCCCCCAACCCAGTACGCCCAGGCCGTTGATCATGGTGGTGTGCGAGTCAGTGCCAACCAGTGTGTCGGGAAAGGCGTAGGTACGGCCGTCCTCCTCGCGGGTCCAGACGGTCTGCCCCAGATACTCGAGGTTGACCTGATGGCAAATGCCGGTACCTGGCGGTACCACACGGAAATTGTTGAACGCATTTTGCCCCCAGCGCAGAAAGGCATAGCGTTCGCCATTGCGCTGCATTTCGATGTCGACGTTTTCACTGAACGCCTGCTGGCTGGCGTAGCGGTCGACCATCACTGAGTGGTCGATCACCAGGTCCACCGGTGACAGCGGGTTGATGCGCTGAGGGTCTCCCCCGGCCTTGGCCATGGCAGCGCGCATGGCCGCCAGGTCGACCACCGCGGGTACCCCGGTGAAATCCTGCATCAGTACCCGCGCCGGGCGGTACTGGATTTCGCGGTCGGACCGGCGATTTTCAAGCCATTTGGCCAGGGCGGTCAGGTCGCTGCCGGTGACCGTCTTGCCGTCCTCCCAGCGCAACAGGTTTTCCAGCAGTACCTTGAGCGACAGGGGCAGTGCGCTCAGGTCGCCCAGGCTGCGGGCGGCCTCAGGCAGGCTGTAATAGTGATAGAGGCAGTTGCCTACCGTCAGGGTCTTGAGGGTATTCAGGCTGTCGAGCGAGGGCATGGGTCAACTCCTTCTGGGCCGGTGATCGGCAATCGCCCTGCGGTCGCCGAACTCACCGTCAAGGTGTCGGTCCGCAACGCACGGACCTGGCTGAAGGGTCAGGTTAGACCTGATTGCCGGGCCTGGCTAAATACTGGACCGGCGGGACGTGTCACTGGTTCCTAAACTCCTTTATCATTCGCCGATTTGCCGCCGTTGCGCCGTGCGCTCGGCCAGGGTCTGCTGCGTGTGCTGCCGACCGTCCTGGAGTGATTGATGAATACCCTGTTTATGCATTGCCGACCCGGTTTCGAGGGCGAAGTCTGTTCCGAAATCGCCGAGCATGCCGCACGGCTGAATGTGGCCGGTTATGCCAAGGCCAAACCGCAAAGCGCGTGCGCCGAGTTCATTTGCAACGACGCCGAAGGTGCCGAGCGGCTGATGCGTGAACTGCGTTTCTCGCAGTTGATTTTCCCTCGGCAATGGGCCCGTGGCAGTTTTGTCGAACTGCCTGAAACCGACCGGATCAGCGTGCTGCTGGAGACTCTGGCCGAGTACCCGGTGTGCGGCAGCCTCTGGCTGGAGGTCATGGACAGTAACGACGGCAAGGAACTGTCGACGTTCTGCCGCAAGTTCGAGGGGCCGCTGCGCAAGGCGTTGCTCAACGCTGGCCGGCTGGTGGACGACGCTGCCAAGCCGCGCTTGCTGCTGACCTTTGTCAGTGGCCGGCGGGTGTTTGTCGGGTTGGCCGCGGCGGACAATTCGGCCATGTGGCCGATGGGGATCCCGCGGCTGAAATTCCCGCGTGAAGCCCCAAGCCGCTCAACCCTGAAGCTGGAAGAAGCCTGGCACCACTTTATTCCACGCGATCAATGGCCGCAGCGCCTGTCTGAAGACATGACCGGGGTCGACCTGGGTGCCGCACCGGGTGGCTGGACCTATCAACTGGTCAAGCGCGGTATGCTGGTGACGGCTATCGACAATGGGCCAATGGCTGAAAGCTTGATGGACACCGGGCTGGTCCAGCACTTGATGGCCGATGGTTTTACCTACAAGCCCAAGCAGACCGTAGACTGGATGGTCTGTGACATCGTCGAGAAGCCGGCGCGTAGTGCAGCACTGCTGGAAACCTGGCTGGGCGAGGGCCTGTGCCGCGAAGCGGTGGTCAACCTGAAATTGCCGATGAAGCAGCGCTATGCCGAGGTTCGGCGTTTGCTGGAGCGCATCGAAGAAGGCTTCAAAGCGCGCAAGGTCAAGGTATCGATTGGCTGCAAGCAGCTGTATCACGACCGTGAAGAGGTCACCTGCCATCTGCGCCGACTGGATATGAAACCACGTTGAGGCTGTTGCACGTCGCACTGGCTCAGCCAGGCAGTGCAAGACAGTTGTTACCTAGTCTTCGGAGAAAAGCATGACTGACACCGATTCTACCCTGACCGCCGATGCGGTCCTTGATGCCAGTGGTCTGAACTGCCCTGAGCCTGTGATGATGCTGCATCAGTACGTGCGCGATCTTGGCGCGGGTGGCCTGCTCAAGGTCATCGCGACAGACCCTTCGACCCGTCGCGATATTCCCAAGTTCTGCGTGTTCCTCGGCCATGAACTGGTCGAGCAGCAGGAGCTGTCGGGTACTTACCTGTACTGGATCCGCAAGAAGCTCGATTAAGCCGCTGCCTGCCGGATGCGTTTGCGTGCACTGCGCACCAGGCGCACCGAGAGCATCAATGCGGCGCAGGTCAAGCCGACAATCAGGCCTTCCCAGAGGCCGCTTGGCCCGCTGGCCGTGCCCAGCCAGTCGGTCAGGCCGAGCAGGTAACCCACCGGCAGGCCAATGCCCCAGTACGCGAACAGGGTCAGGATCATGGTGACCCGCGTGTCCTGATAGCCACGCAGTGCACCGGCGGCAGTGACCTGGACCGCGTCGGAGAACTGGAACAGCGCCGAGTAGACGATCAGCATCGAGGCAATCTGGATGACTGCGCTGTCGGCGGTGTAGATCGAGGCAATCGGTTCGCGCATCAGCAGCATCAGGCTTGCTGAAAAGCAGGCGTAGGCCAACGCCGTGGCCATGCCGACGCCCGCAGCAAAACGTGCCTGGCGTGGCTCGCCGGCGCCGATGGCCTGGCCTACCCGCACGGTGACGGCCATGCCCAGCGAGTAGGGGATCATGAACACCAGGGAGCTGACATTGAGGGCAATCTGGTGCCCTGCAACCACAGTTGAGCCGAGGCTGCCGATCAGCAGGGCAATCACCGCAAAGATGCTCGACTCTGCAAATACCGCGATGCCGATTGGTAGGCCGATACTGAGCAGGCGCTTGATCAGGGCCCACTGGGGCCAGTCGAAGCGGGCAAACACCTCACTTGGGCGATAGACCGGCGCCCGGGCGATCCAGACCGCCATGCACAGGGCCATGAACCACATGACGATGCCGCTGGCCCAGCCGCAGCCGACACCGCCCATGGCCGGCAGGCCCAGGTGGCCATAGATGAAGATGTAGTTCAACGGGATATTCAGCATGAGCCCGGCAAGCCCCAGCACCATGCTCGGGCGTGTGAGCCCCTGGCCGTCGCTGCAGCAGCGCAACACAAAGTAGATGCCTACGGCCGGCAGGCCGAAAGCGATACCCTTCAGATAACCCATGCAGGGCGCGATCAACTCCGGGTCGACCTTCATCACGTGCAGGATTGGCTCGGCACTGATCAGCAACAGGCTGGCGGCAATTCCGACCGCCAGTGCCAGCCACAGCGCCTGGCGCACCAACGGACCAATCTCGGCAGGCTGGCCAGCGCCGAAGCGCTGGGCAACCTTGGGCGTGGTCGCCAGCAGAATGCCGGTCATCAATAGAAACACCGGCACCCAGATGGAGTTCCCCAGCGCTACGGCGGCAAGGTCCCGCGGGCCGACCCGTCCGGCCATCACCGCATCGACGAAGCCCATGGCGGTCGTTGCCAGTTGCGCGATGATGATGGGGGTGGCCAGGCGCATCAGGGTGCTCAATTCGGCGCGAACACGAGCGGGGCGGGAGAGCGGAGTGGTGTCGGTGGTCATGAGTGTCACAAGGCAGGTGTCCCCATTGAAGGTGTGGAAAATTGCTTAGTCTAACCGTTGACGGATCGGTCAGGAAATAACCTGTGACTGGATTGGCCGGGGCCGATGCGCCTAAACTGCGCTCCCCGATAGGAGATCGCCATGCTTATTGTTGCCGACGAAAATATTCCGCTGCTCGATGCTTTTTTTGCCGGCTTCGGTGAAATTCGCCGTTACCCGGGGCGAGCCATCGACAGCGCCTGTGTGCGGGACGCCGACGTCCTGCTGGTGCGTTCGGTGACTCAGGTTGATCGGGCCTTGCTGGAAGGCAGCACGGTGCGTTTTGTCGGTACCTGCACTATTGGTACGGACCACCTTGACCTGGACTATTTCGAGCAGGCAGGCATTCGCTGGTCCAGTGCACCCGGCTGCAATGCCCGCGGCGTCGTGGACTATGTACTGGGAAGCCTGCTGACGCTGGGCGAACTGGATGGCGTTGATCTGGCCAAGCGTACCTATGGTGTGGTGGGGGCTGGTGAAGTCGGACGTCGGCTGGTCGAGGTGCTGCGCGGGCTAGGTTGGTCGGTGCTGGTCTGTGATCCGCCGCGGCAGGCTCGCGAGGGTGGGGATTATGTCGACCTGGAGCGTATTCTCGCCGAGTGCGACGTGATCAGCTTGCACACGCCGCTGACTCGTAGCGGTGAGGACGCAACCTGGCATCTGCTCGATCGTGAGCGACTGGCGCGCCTGCGGCCAGGTGCCTGGCTGATCAACGCCAGCCGAGGACCCGTGGTGGATAACAGCGCCCTGCGTGAGCTGTTGCTCGCCCGTGACGATGTCCAGGCCGTGCTGGATGTCTGGGAGGGCGAACCACAGGTTGATCTGGCACTTGCCGACCTGTGTGTTCTGGCCACGCCGCACATTGCTGGCTACAGCCTGGATGGCAAGCAGCGCGGTACCGCGCAGATCTATCAGGCATTCTGCGCCTGGCGAGGCGAGCCCGAGCAGGTGAAACTGGTCGATCTGTTGCCGCGGCCATGGCTGGCGCAACTGAGCCTTGAGGCCGAAACCGATCCGGCCTGGGCCTTGGCCACGCTGTGCCGTGCCGTGTATGACCCGCGCCGTGACGATGCGGATTTTCGCCGCAGCCTTAGCCGTGACCCGGGTAAGCAGCGAGCAGCCTTCGACCTCTTGCGCAAGCAGTACCCGGCGCGTCGTGAAATCGAAGGCCTTGCCGTAAAGGTCAATGGCGAATCGCCGGCCTTGCGGCAGATAATCGCTGCACTGGGGGCTGTGCAGGTCTGAACGGCAGGCAATAAAAACCCGGCGCTGGCGCCGGGTTCAGGAAGTCGGTACCGATCAGGCTTTTTTGGCGGTTTTTTCCCGGCTCTTTTCCAGGTCCTGGCAAGCCTTCTGGATCATCTGCTCGGTGATCGGGATTTCACGACCCTGAGCATCAATGATCGCGCCGCAGGCCGGGTTGGCGTGGGGCGACGCTTGTTGCGATGTGCTGCTGTTCTGCAAGCTCATATCCTGTCTCCTCATCAGGTTGCAAGCTCAGCCTAGATAGGCGCGATGACCGCCGTGTGACAAGGTCCTTCGCGAGTCGCCGCGCATGTGCCAAGTCCACCAGAAAGCCATACAAACTGCCAGTAGCACTTTAGAACGAAATCTACTAGGCACTGCTGGGATGCGGCTTAAGTGCTGTGCTCATGCTGCTGCTCGGGTGTAGGCTGCTGCAAATCGACTGAAAGTGGCATTGTCATGATCCTCCGCGTGTCTTCCCGGCAACGCCAGGCCATTCAACTGGCATGGCGTTTTATCCGCCCGTATCGAAAACAGGCAATCGCCGCGCTGGTCGCGCTAGTGCTGACGGCGGCGATTACCCTGTCGATGGGGCAGGGGATTCGCTTGATGGTTGACCAGGGCTTCATGACGCAGTCGCCAACACTGCTGAATCAGTCTATCGGGTTGTTCTTGTTGCTGGTGCTTGCCCTTGCGGTTGGCACCTTTACGCGCTTCTACCTGGTGTCGTGGATCGGCGAGCGTGTTGTTGCCGATATCCGTCAGCAGGTGTTTGATCACTTGGTCTACCTGCACCCCGGTTTTTTCGAGAGTAACCGCAGTTCAGAAATTCAGTCGCGGCTGACCGCCGATACAACGTTGCTGCAATCGGTGATCGGCTCTTCGCTTTCGTTGTTTCTGCGCAATGCCTTGATGGTGGTGGGTGGCGTTGTGCTGCTGTTCGTGACCAACCCGAAGCTGACCAGCATTGTGGTGTTGGCGTTGCCCCTGGTGCTGGTGCCGATTCTGGTTTTCGGTCGGCGGGTGCGTAGCCTGTCGCGTCAGAGCCAGGACCGGGTAGCGGATGTTGGCAGTTATGTGGCCGAAACCCTGGGGCAAATCAAGACCGTGCAGGCCTACAACCATCAGGCCAGCGACCAGCGTCGTTTTGCTGTGACGGTCGAAGCGGCGTTCGACACCGCGCGCAAACGCATTCTGCAGCGCGCCTGGTTGATTACCCTGGTCATTGTGCTGGTGCTCGGTGCGGTGGGGGTGATGCTTTGGGTGGGCGGCATGGACGTGATCGCGGGGCGTATTTCCGGCGGTGAGCTGGCTGCGTTCGTTTTTTACAGCCTGATCGTCGGCAGTGCGTTTGGCACCTTGAGTGAGGTGATCGGTGAGCTTCAGCGTGCTGCGGGCGCGGCGGAACGGATTGCTGAGCTGTTGGCCGCACGCAGTGAGATCGTTTCGCCGGAGCACGGCGTGATGCACTTGCCGGAAAGGGTCAGCGGCCAGTTGGAACTGCGTGAGGTGTGCTTTGCCTATCCGTCGCGACCGAACCCGGCCGCTATTGATCATTTGAGCCTGGTGGTGGCGCCCGGCGAGACCCTGGCGTTGGTCGGGCCGTCGGGTGCTGGTAAATCAACGCTGTTTGATCTGTTGCTGCGCTTTTACGATCCGCAAGCCGGTCAGATCCTGCTCGACGGCCAGCCCGTTGATCGACTGGATCCTCAGGAGTTGCGGCGAAACTTCGCGCTGGTTGCACAGAACCCGGCGTTGTTCTACGGCACGGTCGAGGACAATATCCGCTATGGCCGTGCCGATGCCAGCAGCGCCGAGGTCGAGGCCGCCGCACGCAGTGCCTACGCTCATGAGTTCATCCTGCAGCTGCCTCAAGGCTATCAAACCCACCTGGGCGAGTCTGGGCTTGGGCTTTCCGGCGGTCAGCGCCAGCGTTTGGCTATTGCCCGGGCGCTCTTGGTGGATGCGCCGATCCTCTTGCTCGACGAGGCGACCAGTGCGCTGGACGCACAGAGCGAGCACTTGATCCAGCAAGTCTTGCCGGGGTTGATGGCCGGACGAACCACGCTGGTGATCGCTCACCGCCTGGCAACCGTGCAGCATGCCGACAGGATCGCTGTCATTGATCAGGGCCGGCTGGTGGCGGTCGGCACTCATCGGCAGTTGATTGCCGAAAGCCCGCTGTATGCCCGGCTGGCGGCGTTGCAGTTCAGTGCTGCAGATACGCCACATGAAGCCGATAACAAGGTGTAAGCCAGGTTTTTACAGTTTTATGACAGCTCTAATACCGTCTGTCACATTTCTGTAGTAATCCCCTGAGACTATCGTAACCCGTTGTTGCGTAGCACTTGAATGCTTGCCGGCCGTCACGGATGACCGTTTTTTGCTGATGCTGGCTGCTTGCCAAGGGAGATAAGGATGTCTCCACGTGGCCGATGCGTCTTGCATTGGTACACACACCTCTACCTTGTTGTGAGACCCTGCCCGATGTTCCTGCGTAAATCTCTACGGATGCAAATCCTCGCTCTGCTTGGCGGAAGCGTATTGGCAATGCTGCTGATTGCTCTGGTCTGCTTCCAGTTTCTCTCTGCCAGCGTGCGTGGATATGGTGAGTTGGTCGATGGGCCGCTACAGGCCTCACAGCTGATCGATGAGGCCAACTTGCAATTCAAGGTCCAGGTTCAGGAGTGGAAAAACGTCCTGTTACGTGGCAAACAACCTGCGGAACTGGACAAGTACTGGCAGCAGTTCCAGGCGCGCGAGCAGCAAGTGCAGGACATTCTTGCGCAATTGATCAACAGCAACGCACAAGAATCTCAGCTCCAGGCGCGCCTTGTGCAACTCAAGGACAGCCATCGTCAACTGGGTGCGGCCTATGCCAAAGGGCGTGAAGCCTTTTTGGCAGCAGGCGGTGATCCTGTTGCAGGCGATCAGGCGGTAAAGGGTGTCGACCGGGCAACCAGTGAGCAGATGAGTGAGTTGGTCAGCCAGTTGCGCGCGGATGCCAAGGCGCGCGCTACACACATCAGTGACGCGGCGCAGCGCACGGTCTGGCTGGGGTTGTTGATCATGTTCGGCTCGGCTGTGCTCGTGGGGCTGCTTAGCGTGTCGCTGGTCAACCGCAACATTGTCGAGCCAATCCGCAAGCTGATTGAGTATGTGGCGAACCTCAGTCATGGCCGTTTCGATGCGCGTGTTGCCAGTGACCGTCAGGATGAGCTTGGGCGCCTGGCGTTAGCTGCCAATACCTTGCGTGACTTCCTTGCCGATACCTTTGGGCGTCTGCAGAGCAACGCGGTAGACCTTGAGTCGGCCAGCGGCGAATTGCGGACCATCGCCGGCGGCATGGCTCGTGGCACGGATGACCAGTTTCAGCGCACCGATCAGGTCGCGACGGCCATGCATGAAATGTCTGCCACGGCGCAGGAGGTCGCACGCCATGCAGCTGAAGCGGCGCGTGCCGCCGACGAGGCAGATCACAATGCCCAGGCAGGCGAGCAGGTGATGCAGGCGACGATCGATACGATTGCCGCCGTTAATCAGGAAATTGTCGGTACCGCAGGCGTTATTCGCAATCTGGAACACGACAGTGCGCGGATTGGCAAAGTGCTTGAGGTCATTCACGGTATCGCCGAGCAGACTAACCTGCTGGCACTCAACGCGGCCATTGAGGCGGCGCGTGCCGGCGAAGCGGGCCGTGGTTTTGCGGTCGTTGCCGATGAAGTGCGCAGCCTGGCTCAGCGCACCGGCGCGTCGATTGCCGAGATCAATCAGATCATCAGCGCTGTACAGTCGGGTGCCATGGAGGCGGTCAAGGCCATTGAGAGCGGTCAGGTGCGCAGTGAGGAGGGGGCCGCGCAAGTTCAACGTGCGGGGCAAATGCTTCAGCGCATCACCTTGGCAGTGGAAGCGATCCGCGACATGAACCGGCAGATCGCCACGGCTGCGGAGGAGCAGACCAGCGTGGCCGATGATATCTCGCGCAACCTGGTGGAAATCACGCGGATTGCGACCGCCAACCAGGAAGCGGTGGAACATACCGAGCAGGCCGGTGGTCGCCTGCACGAGCTGTCCGGGCAACTGGGCGCCGTTACCGCTCGCCTCAGCGCCTGATCGCCACAGGCGGGGGAAATCCGCCACTTGCCAGCCGCTGAGGCGTGGCAATGTGGCGGATTGTCGCCATGAAAACCCCCAAATATGCGCGAGCTGACACGTTTTAGCCATTGGGCGTTGGTGTGAGCGCAGTTGGCCCGCTTCCTGCTTTAAGGCGGCGTTGGCTTAGGCCATGCAAGCACCCGGCGGTTGCCGCTTCAGATGACCGCACGGCGTGACGACTGTTCCCCGATCCATCGAACAACCCCAGCCGCCAGCCATCGCGCCGGTGTCCAGGCCTGCTGCCTGAGTACCGGGTCGCCCTCTGCGTTGGCCTGCGCGAGCAAAAACAAAAATCGGGCGTGCACAACGGGGCGAGCGGTCATTGCCAATTACTTCACTTCAATTGGATTGAACTATGAAAAAAATCCTGCTGACGCTCTTGTGCCTGAGCGTCATCGGTTGCTCCAAGCCCAATGAGCCCGAGAAAACCGTAGACGTGCTGCTGATCGGCGGCGGTATCATGAGTGCAAGCCTTGGGACCTATCTCAACGAGCTGGAGCCTGAATGGTCCATCGACATCTATGAGCGCATGGACAAGGTTGCCGAAGAAAGCTCCAACGCCTGGAACAACGCCGGTACCGGTCACTCGGCGTTCTGCGAACTGAACTACACCAGCGAAGGTGCCGACGGAACGATCGATATCAGCAAGGCTGTCGGGGTCAATGAGCAGTTCGAGATCTCCAAGCAGTTCTGGGCCTATCAGGTCGAGCGCAATGTGCTGAACAATCCTAAGTCGTTCATCAACAATGTGCCGCACATGAGCTTCGTCTGGGGCGACAAGAACGTCGAGTTCCTGAAGAAGCGTCATGCTGCCCTGCAACACAGCTCTTTGTTCCGCGGCATGGAATACACCGAAGACCACAAGCAGATCGAGCAGTGGGTGCCGCTGGTCATGGAAGGTCGTGCCGCCGACCAGAAGATCGCAGCCACACGCATGCCGATCGGCACCGACGTCAACTTTGGTGAGATTACCCGCCAGTTGTTCGCGTCGATGACCCAACACGATAACGTCAAACTGCACGTTCAGCATGAAGTCCGCGACATTGTTCGCAATGCAGACAACACCTGGACCGTGGTCGTTGCCGACCTGGCCAACAAAGGCGTCGAAACCAGCGTCAAGGCCAGGTTCGTCTTCATTGGTGCCGGTGGTGGTGCGCTCAAGTTGCTGCAGAAGTCGGGTATTCCTGAAGCCGAAGGCTATGCAGGCTTCCCGGTCGGCGGTCAATTCCTGATGACGGACAACCAGGACATCGTTGCGCGCCACAAGGCCAAGTTGTACGGCAAGGCTTCGGTCGGTGCGCCGCCGATGTCGGTTCCGCACCTGGACACCCGAGTGATCGATGGCAAGGAAGTGCTGCTGTTCGGTCCGTTCGCCACGTTCTCGACGAAGTTCCTCAAGAATGGCTCGTTGCTTGACATGTTCGCTGCGCTGACCCGCCACAACATCATGCCAATGACCCACGCCGGTATCGACAACATCGACCTGAGCACCTACCTGATGGGCCAGTTGATGCTGAGCTTCGAAGACCGCATGGCAGCCCTGCGTGAGTATTTCCCGAACGCCCGGAACGACGACTGGAAACTGCTTCAGGCCGGTCAGCGGGTTCAGGTTATCAAGAAAGACCCTGTGCACGGCGGTATCCTGCAGTTCGGTACCGAAGTGGTTGCGTCCGAGGACGGCACCATCGCGGCACTGCTGGGTGCGTCACCTGGTGCTTCGACTGCTGCGCCGATCATGCTGAGTGTGTTGGAGAAGACCTTCAAGGACCGTATCAAGACCCCTGCGTGGCAGGCCAAGCTGAAGGAAATCATTCCAACCTATGGCCAGAAGCTCAACAACAACCTTGAGCTGACCAACAAGACCCGTGCCTGGAGCAGCGAGCGCTTGCAGCTGAACTTCGTACCGGTATTGCCTGAGGAAGCGCCTACCCAGGCTGCGATGTAAGGCACATCATTGGCAAGCCCGCTCCAACAACGGTCGCACAAGGCTGTTGGCGCGGGGCTTGCCAGCGATGCAGGCGCCGCGAACCCGCGGGCACCCTGCTGATGCCATCGCAGGCGTTGAATCAGTGGCGACGCTTCTTGTTGCCGTCGGCCAGGTTGTTGCCCAGAGCACCACCGGCTGCACCGCCCAGGCCTGCACCGATGGCCGAGCCGGTGCTACCACCGAGCTTGCCGCCAATCAGCGAGCCACCTGCCGACCCCAGGCCGCCACCCAGCGCTGCCTCGGCTTTGTTGCCCTTTTTCGCGGCCATTGCGCTGCCCGCTGCACCGCCAACGCCGGCACCGACAGCTGCACCGGTGCTGCCGCCCAGTTTTTGCCCGACAACGTTACCCAGAACGCCGCCCAGGCCGCCGCCGATTGCCGTCGTGCCATCGCCCGCCACTGCGCCTTGTGCGCACAGCAGGCCCAGAGTAATGGCGGCAAGAGTCTTACGCATGTGAAACAACCTCAAACAGGAGAAAAGGGCGCGTATTCTGAGGGTGTTCTTCGATGCCGGCAATCGACACTGACCATCGGCGTAGCACGCGAGCCGCCCTGTTTCAGAGGTCTTGGACCGTGCGGACCTGGTCTTTGTTGACGCGGTTGCGCTTGCCGTCCAGTTGCTCGAATTCGTAGAAACCGGACTCATCATCATACGTTGGCGTGTCGATGGTCTGGATCTCGCGTCCGTCGTTGAGGGTGATCACGGCTGGCGATGAGCAGCCTGCCAAGGTGCCCAGGCCCAGTGCGAGGAGGAGCGCAGGGAGTGTTCGTTGGATCATCGTGTATCTCCAGTCATGGATGGGACGCTGTACGGTTCTTGAGATGCATACCTTTACAGCAAGTTCCTTGTTGATTGCAGCATAGCTGTCAGGGGCTGATCGTGGTCAGGGTAGTGCTGGGCGCGAGTTGATGTGGCCTGTGATATAACACCGGGCATGTGTTCCTACCAATGGATTCAAGGTCCCATGAAAGCCAAGGCTGATGTACCTTTTGTGCCGCTTAACATCGCGGTGTTGACCGTCAGTGATACCCGTACGCTTGAAACCGATACCTCGGGTGAGGTGTTTGTCGAACGCCTGACGACGGCCGGGCACGTCCTTGCGGCGCGTGTATTGCTCAAGGACGATCTCTACAAAATCAGGGCTCAGGTCGCGACCTGGATTGCCGATGAGCAGATTCAAGTGGTGCTGATTACCGGTGGTACAGGGTTTACCGGTCGCGACAGCACGCCCGAAGCGGTGACGTGCTTGCTGGACAAGCAGGTCGATGGTTTTGGTGAGCTGTTCCGGCACATTTCCTTGGCCGATATCGGCACCTCCACCATACAGTCGCGCGCGCTTGCGGGCCTGGCCAATGGCACGCTGGTGTGTTGCCTGCCGGGTTCGACCAATGCCTGCCGTACCGGCTGGGACGGCATCCTGGCCGAGCAGTTGGATGCCCGTCATCGCCCGTGCAATTTTGTCACCCACCTCAAGCAGGCCGAACCCTGCCAGAGCCGTGGCTGAGGCCGCGGCGGTGAAGCCGCTGATGTCCGTCGAGCAGGCCCTTGAACGCCTGCTGGCGTTGGCCGATAGCACGCCTGTTCGTGAGTATGAACAGGTCTGCCTGGCTGAGGCTGAAGGCCGCGTACTGGCCCGTGAACTGGTTGCCAGCCTGGACCTGCCGCCGTGGCCGAACAGCGCCATGGACGGTTATGCCTTGCGCCTGGCCGATTGGCAGGGTGAGCCGCTGGTGGTGAGCCAACGGATATTTGCCGGTCATGCGCCCGCACCACTGGAGCCCGGCACTTGTGCGCGTATCTTTACCGGTGCGCCAATGCCGGCGGGCGCCGATTGTGTGGAAATGCAGGAAAATGCCGAGGTTCTGGCCGATCAGCGGGTGCGCTTCACCCAGTCGTTGCGCGTTGGTCAGAACATTCGTCCTCAAGGCCAGGAAACACGCGCCGGTGAGCAGGTGCTGGCTGCCGGCACACGCCTGGGGCCTATCGAGTTGGGCTTGGCAGCCTCATTGGGCTGCGCTGAGCTGACGGTGGTTCGGCGTGTGCGGGTAGCGTTGCTGTCCACCGGTGATGAGTTGGTTGAGCCTGGCTTGCCGTTGGGCCCCGGGCAGATCTACAACAGCAATCGACGGCTGCTGGCGGCCTGGTTGCAGCGTTTGGGTTGTGAAGTGGTCGACGTCGGCATTCTTGAGGATGACCTGCAGAAGACCCGCGAATGCCTGGGGCGTCTCTCTGACGTCGACCTGATCCTCTCTACCGGCGGTGTTTCGGTCGGTGAAGCCGACTACCTGGGTATCGCCTTGCGCGAGGAAGGCGAGTTGGGGCTCTGGAAGCTGGGAATCAAGCCAGGCAAGCCGCTGACCTTCGGGCATTACCGCGGTGTGCCGGTGGTCGGGCTGCCCGGTAACCCTGCGTCGACGCTGGTGACGTTCGGCCTGTTGACCCGTCCCTACCTGTTGCGCCGCCAGGGTGTTCAGGACGTCGCGCCTCTGCAGTTTGCCGTGCCAGCCGGCTTTGAATGGCCCAAGGCCGGCAGTCGCCGGGAATACCTGCGTGGGCGAATGGAGCACGGGCAGGCGCGGATCTACAAAAACCAGAGTTCTGGCGTGCTGCGCAGTGCCGCCTGGGCAGAGGGACTGGTCGAGGTTCGTGAGGGCCAGACGCTCGTGCCAGGCGACATGCTGCAGTTCATTCCGTTGAGCGAATTACTCGGCTGAGCGGCTTAGCAGTGCGCTGTCCAGATCGGCACCACCTGTTCTGGACAGCGCGCTGAGGCGCGCGTGTACTGCTTCAAGTTGTGCCGCTGCAACGCTCCAGTCGTGCGTTGTACTGACGAACTGGCGAGCAGCGTCCGACAGTTGTCGCATGCGCCAGGGTTGGTTGAGCAGTTGGGTAATCATCAAGGCCAGGCCATCGCTGTCGTCGCAGCCCAGGTAGTGTTCGCCATTGTTTACGGTCAGGCCGGCGACGCCATCGCGGGTAGTGACCACGGGCAGGCCGGCCGCCATGGCTTCCAGCACCTTGACCTTGCAGCCACCTTTATGGCGCAGCGGGGCGAGGAAAATCGCCGAGTGACGTTGTATGTCGCGCAGGTCGGGCAGGTAGCCGATCCACTCGATACGCGGGTCATTCCAGTGCAATTTCAATTGTTCCGGCAGGGCATGGCCCGCGATTGCCACGCGAACCGCCGGGTTGCTCAGCCAGACTTTCGGCATGATGTCGTCGAGGGCCCACTCAATGGCATTGAGGTTGGCGCCGTACTCGAAATTGCCGACAAACAACAGGCGTTGGCTGTGCAGTGCCGGGCTCACAGACTGGTAGTACTCGCAGTCGACGCCATTGATGACCACACGGGCGGTGCGGCCAGTCATTCGGCTGATCAGGCCGGCGTCGTCTTCACTGACCGCAATCACTTCGCTGGCCTGGCGCAGTACCCGTGTTTCCCAGTACCGGTAGCGCCAGCGGTCGAATGTATTGAAAGGGCGCAGCCACAAGGGCAGTCGGTCCTGGCGGGCGGCACCGGCAATGGATTCGACGGTGTGCTCACTGACAATGAACGGCAGTCCGCTCGATTGCAGGGCCTTTTCGAAGGGTTGAAAACTGTAGCTGTGCTCGATCTGTATCACGTCCCAGTGTTCTTGCAGCAAGTGCTCGAAGCAATGCCGCAGGTGGGGCGCCAGGCCGTTGATACTGGCCCGCATCGGGTAGCTGACATAGAACGCTGCGAGCAGGTTGAGCGGGCTGCGCAGCGGGCGCCTGGGCAGTACGATCAAGCGCTCGACCCAGGGTTCGAGCGCTTGCCGTGCCGCGTCCCCGAGGGGGACCTTCGATTGCACCAACAAGGTGATGCGGTGGCCCCGTTGGGCCAGACCGCGTAGCAGGTTGTATTGCCGGGTCTTGCCACCGCTGGTGGTTGGCCAGGGCAGGTTGGGCAGTGTCCAGAGTACGCGCATGAACCCTTTCCTCTATCGCCGGGCGGGTAACGCTGGCCGATATGAAAGGCGCGCCTGCCTGAGTCAGCCGATGATCGGCTCTGGGGCGCGTCCGTAAATATCAGTAAAGCGTACGATGTCGTCCTCGCCCAAATATTCGCCACTTTGTACTTCGATCATCACCAGATCGATGACCCCCGGATTGCGCAGGCGATGGGTGCAGCCGGGTTTGATGAAGGTTGACTCATTGGTGTCGAGCAAAAATTCTTCTTCGCCGTTGGTCACCATCGCCATTCCGCTGACCACGATCCAGTGTTCACTGCGGTGATGGTGCATCTGCAGCGACAGCGACGCTTCCGGGCGAACCATGATGCGCTTGATCTTGAAGCGCGGACCTTCCTCCAGCACGGTGTAGGTGCCCCAAGGACGCGTCACGGTGCGGTGCAGGCGATAGGCGTCATGGCCTTGGCGCTTGAGCTCCTGGGCGATCAACTTGACCTCCTGACTGCGCTGCGCGTCCGCGATCAGCAACGCATCGGGCGTATCAATGATGATCAGGTTGTCCAGGCCAAGGCCTCCGACCAGGCGGCGAGGCGAATCGATGTAGCAGTTGCTCACGTCGTGAAGTACGGTCTCGCCGTTGCATTGGTTGCCGTTGTGATCGCTTTCCTTCAGTTCGCGTACGGCTTGCCAGCATCCGATATCGCTCCAGCCCAGTTCGCTGGGAAGTACCGCAACCCGTTTTGAGGGCTCCATCACTGCGTAGTCGATGGAGATGTCCGGGACTTGCGCAAAACTGTCAGCATCCAGTTCCAGTTGCAACTCACCGTGACCGGTTTTGCTCTGGCTGCGTTCCAGGCATGCGCTTACGGCCGCGAGCAACTGCGGTGCATGCACCTCCAGTTCGTGCAGGATGGCATCCACGCGCATGCAGAACATGCCGGCGTTCCACAGGTGCTGGCCTTCGTCCAGGTAGCGTTGTGCGGTGGCTGCGTCAGGCTTTTCAACGAAGCGCGCAACCTGATGGCCGTGAGCGCCCAGCGGTTGGCCCTTCTCGATATAGCCAAAGCCGGTTTCCGGGCGGCTGGGGACCAGGCCGAACGTGGTTAGCCAGTGCTGTTCGGCCAGTTCCCTGGCATGTCCAACGGCGGTTTCGAAGGCCTGCAGATCACTGATCAGATGGTCGGCTGGCAGTACCAGCAGCTGCGCGTCCTCACCGTAGTGGCGTGCGCAATGCAGGGCGGCGGCGGCAATGGCGGGCGCGGTGTTGCGGCCACAAGGCTCGAGAATGAAGTCCATTGCGACGCGGGCCTGGTTCAGTGCCCGGTACTCATCCAAGGTGCGGAAGAAAACATCGCGGTTGGTCACGGTCAGCACCCGCTCGACATCCTTCAGGTTACTGGCCCGGATGAAGGTCTTCTGTAGCAGGCTCTGACCATCTGGCATGCGCATGAATGGCTTGGGCATGGCTTCGCGGGAAACCGGCCAGAGCCTTGTGCCAGCGCCGCCAGCGATGATGCAGGGAATCAGTACACTCATCTCACATAGCCTCGAAGCAAGGGCGCTGCGATCGTGCAGCGCGACAGGAAGGAACAGGTACCTGGCAGGCGCTTGCACAATGAGTCAATAAACCGACTTTTTTCACCGGCGTCGTCCTTGATTGCCAATATTTTGTCGAATAATGCACGTTAGGCGGCACGCTTTCAATGGCATTTCCATGAATGCGGGTGTTTTCCGACCGCTGATCGTACCCCGCTCTTGCTGTGCCGAGGTCGATATCGGTGCTGCGTGACGTTGCAGCTGGAATGTCGATAGACCTTGGCGCGAGGGGCATGTTAGCGCCTGGGTGTGTCAGGCGTACGCAGGGAGCGTTCAATCGGGATGGCAGGGCGCTTTGGGTGGCAAGCCTGCGGCTCACGGTGTTGCTGAGGGGCATTGCGAGTGCGTCTGCCCGAGGCGTATTCAGTGCTCAGTCGTCCAGGCTGATGATTTGCTCACGTACGGCAAACAGAACCAGGCCGGCCACGTCGTAAATCTGCAGGCGCTTCATGATCTGCGAGCGATGGGTTTCTACGGTTTTAATACTCAGGCCCAGGCCGTTTGCAATCTCCCGGGTGGACTTTCCGCGCACAATCAACCGCAAAATTTCCAGTTGGCGTGCCGTGAGGTTGTGATTATCGGCCGCTTCCGGCTTGTTCGCCTTGGCTTTGAGCAATGCCTGATTGATGACCGTATGGGCAATGGCCGGGCTCAGGTAGCGTTCGTCGCAACGCAGTGCGGCAAGTGCTTGTTCAAGCTCGGTGGCAGTGGTGTCTTTGAGCAGGTAGCCGTGGGCGCCGGTTTCCAGGGCGCGCATGATCAGCTCCGGGTCAGTGTGCATCGACAGAATCAAGACTTTGCAGCGGCTATCGGTTGCGCGCAGCTGTGCCAGGGCGTCAAGGCCGCTGGTTGAGCGCATGGAGATATCCAGCAGGATGATATCCGGGTCAAGTCGTCGAACCAGTTCTGGCAACTGGTTGCCATCATTGGCTTCGCCTATCACGGTGGAGCCCGGAATGTCGGATACCAGTGCGCGTACGCCGGCTCGAATCAGTGAATGGTCATCTACTAGCAGTAATTTACAGGTCATGGGGTCTTACTTGCATTGGCGCGTTCGAGGGTTCGTGGTGCCCATGGGAACAATGCCTGGATCTTTGTGCCGTGGCCGGGCTGGCTGTCTACCGAAAGGCTGCCGCCCAGCAGGTTCACGCGTTCGAGCATGCCGGCCAAGCCGCGCTGGCCGCCCTCGGCAGGGTTGTCTGTGGCCAGGAAACCTTGGCCGTCATCGGTGATCGAGAGTGACAGGCCTTCAGGAAGGCGTTGAATGCAGACGACCAGATTGCTGGCGCGTGCGTGTCGCAAAATGTTTGTGACGGCCTCTTGGGTAATCCGAAAGGCGGCGATTGCGGTTTCCTGCGGGATGCCGTCCATGCGTTGTCTGCAATCGAGGCTCCACAGCACATCGGTGTTCTCCAGCGTGCGCAGCAGGTGCGCGCGCAGGCTTGCTTCCAGGCCAAGGCTGGTCAGTTGCCGAGGATTGAGGATCGCTGAGACATCGCGGACATTGGCCAATGTATCGTCCAGTGTCTTGCGCAGGGTTGTGCAGTGTTCCTGCAACTCCGCCGGCAGGCGACGATAGAGCCAGTCGGCTTGAAGTTTGGCGGCGGTCAGCAACTGGCCGATATCGTCGTGCAACTCGCGGCTCAGGTGTTGGCGCTCACTTTCCTGCACTTTCAGCATGCGCTCGGCAAGTTCCTGCGGGCGCAAGGCGATTGAGCGCGCGCTTCGCAGCAATTGCCATGCAATGCACAGCATGGCCAAGGCCTGCAGTGCCAGCAAACTGCCCGGCATGGGCATCGAATGCAGGTACAGGTACAGGTTTGCGGCAATCGAGCTCAGGCAAAGCCCGGCGGTCAACCAGCGTAATAGGGCGGCTCCGGGTGACCAGCGCTTGAACGTCATGAGGCGTAGGAGCATAGGGAATGAAGCCACTGAATATATCGCTGTTGAAAGCCTGTCAAAGGTCGAACAAGAGGTATTGGTCGTATTGCCTTAAACAACTTGTTGATTGTTGGTTTTACATTGGCATGGTGGCCACGCTTTCAACCAACAGGCAATGCCATGAATTAAGCACTGCGATGCTGTGTGTCGACCGCAGTGATGCATATTAGCACTTCACATACATTTGGTCGCGGGTACCGAAGGTGTCTGAATGGTCAGATTTTACTGGGTGGTACGGTCGTTCCGCTTTTGAGGGATTGTAGCACTTCGCTATCACTGATGCAGGAAAGATACCTTCCCTTACATCAAGGTCGGGTGGGGTTTAAGCGCTTTACCTGGAACTAGTCGAACGCGCTCAAAGTTATGGCTTAGTGTGTTTCTTGTACCGTTCAGGTAACGGCTCTATTGCGGGCTTAGTTTGACTTTAATTCAGGCTAGTTGGCCTTGGAAAACAGCGGCTGGCATGGGGCGACTCGGCTCATTCTGCGCGGCTCGCCTCTTGCGGGTCCAGGGTGTTGGTCAGGTTGCCGATCAGCTCGAGTTGCTCCTGGTTATCCAGGCTGAGAATGCCGGTTTGCGGATCAATCAACTCCAGTTGCCAGGAAAGCAGTGTCAGGCAGTCCGAAAGCACGGTTAGCGCCTCACCGTGCAAACGATTGCGGTATCGCTCTGGCTCAAGCAGAAGTCGTAGTTGAAGGCAGAATTCGGCAATCTCGGATTGGTCGTGGGCCTGTGCGCGATTAGCGAGGGAGCCCAGTGTGTCGACCATGCAGTCGATGGCATCCGGATCGTTGCCGATCAGTTCCAGATGCGTCAGGCATTCCTGGGTCTTGGTCAGCAGAACCTCGGCATCAATCAGAAAGTCTTGTAGCGCGCTCGTGTTGGGTGAGTCGTCTTGCATTATGCGGCTCCCGCAGGGCGCAGGTTGGCGAAGTGCCGATAATCTGCCTGGCAGCGGACGTTTTGCAGTGCCGGAGCAGAAGCTGGCCACAACCGAGCGATAGCAAACAAAAGCCTGACTCCATTCATGCAATGAGAATGGCGTCACATTAATGGCTAATGGATATTGCGAACATCAGGTCTCACCCGATTGCTGCTAGGGGTTTCCCTGATGCTGTCTGAGGTGCCCGTGGAAGGGCATGAAGAGGATGAGCGCAGTAAAGCATGATGCTAAAGTGACATCAATGGGGTGCCCAGCATTTTATTTGAGGGGTCAAGCTGGGCGAAAAACGGCCGATATACGGTTAATGCATTTAATTTGCGAAACAGGGGTTCTTCTAATGGCTGGCATTCTCGACACGGTAGACCAACGGACGCAGCTGGTAGGCGAGAACCGCCTGGAAATCCTCATGTTCCGTCTGGCAGGTCGGCAGTTGTTCGCCATCAACGTGTTCAAGGTTCAAGAGGTGCTTCAACTGCCGAAGTTGACGCTGATGCCTCAGCGCCATCCCTTTGTCTGTGGTGTCGTCAACTTGCGTGGGCAGACACTGCCGGTGATCGATCTTTCTCAGGCGATCGGCATGCGCCCGCTGCAGCCCGGGCCGAACAGCACCATTATCGTCACCGAGTACAACCGTTCCGTACAGGCCTTCCTGGTCGGCGGTGTCGACCGGATCGTGAACATGAACTGGGAGGCTATCATGCCGCCGCCCAGCAGTGCGGGCCGGCAGCATTACCTGACGGCCATCAGCAAGGTTGACGATCAACTGGTCGAAGTCATCGACGTTGAGAAGGTGTTGGCGGAAATCGTTCCGTACAGTGCCAAGGTATCCCGCGACAAGCTCGAGGATCCCTTGCTGGCGCGTGCTTTTGGTCGTGAGGTGTTGCTGGTGGATGACTCTACGGTGGCGCTCGCCCAACTGCGCGACACACTGTCTCAACTTGGCGTGAAAATGCATGTGGCCAGTGACGGGCTGAAGGCGCTGCGCATGCTCAAGGCCTGGGCCGACGCCGGTGAAGACATCTGCGAGAAGCTGTTGATGGTGTTCACCGATGCTGAAATGCCAGAGATGGACGGTTACCGATTGACCACGGAAATCCGCAACGATCCGCGTTTGCGTGGTTTGTATGTGGTCTTGCATACCTCGTTGTCCGGCAGTTTCAACGAATCGATGGTGAAGAAGGTCGGCTGTGACAACTTCCTCTCCAAGTTTCAGCCCGACAAGCTGGTCGACGTGGTGCGCGAGCGTCTGATGTTGGACACGGCCACCGCCTGACGGGAGCAGGCCGGGCAGCGCCAGCCCGGCTGTCGGTGTAAGCTTGCTGCCTTTGACATCTCAGGGAGCAGGCCACATGCAGTTGAGCGCGTTATACCGTTACCCACTCAAGTCGGCCCAGGGAGAATCGTTGCAGCAGTCGTCTTGTGGGCTGTTGGGGCTGACTGGAGACCGGCGCTGGATGCTGGTGGAGCGTGAGAGCGGACGCTTCCTGACCCAGCGTGCGTATCCCCGGATGAGTCAGTTGTCGGCCCTTTATGATGCCGAGGGGGGCTTGGTGTTGAGCGCGGCTGGCCAGGATGCACTTCACGTTTCGGTACCGAGTCCCGATGACGCCTTGCGCGGTGTAACGGTCTGGCGCGATACCTTGCGCGTTCCGGACGCCGGTGATGCAGCGGCGGACTGGTTGAGCGTATTCATGGGTACCGCTGTACGCTTGGTTCATGTGCCTGAACAGCGAACCCGCTACCTGCCTGCCGGGTATGGCGAGAACAGCGACCGTGTCGCCTTTGCTGACGGTTTTCCCTTGCTGTTGATTGGCCAGGCCTCGCTTGATGACCTGGTACAGCGCGTTGGCCGACCGCTGGCAATGCAGCGTTTTCGGCCCAATCTGGTGATTGAGGGGAGTGCCCCGTTTGCCGAGGACGGCTGGAAGCGCATTCGTATCGGCACACAGGCATTTCGTGTGCTCAAGCCGTGCACCCGCTGCATCCTGACCACGATTGATCCACTGACGGGTGAGCGCAGCGCCGACCGTGAGCCGTTGACTACGTTGAAGACGTATCGGCAGAAGGATGGCGATGTGATGTTCGGGCAAAACCTGGTGGCCGACGGCGACGGTGTGCTCGAGGTGGGGATGCCGGTGACGGTGCTGGAGTAACCCTGCTGTTCCCTCGGGCTGGGTAGCCTGCTGGCATGGAACCCGTCAGGGCTCCATGTCGCCGCAGGCGTGTGGCTTACTGATTGTCAAAATAGCGTTCGTGCCAGTCCACGATGGGCTGCGGTGAGTTGAGCTTTTGCCCGTAGATCACCGAGTAGGACAGCACGTTTTGCACATACTGGCGCGTTTCGTCGAAGGGGATCGATTCAACCCAGACGTCGAAGCTCAGGTGGTTGGCGCCTCGCAGCCATTGTCTGACCCGGCCCGGGCCTGCGTTGTAGGCGGCCGAAGCGAGTACCCGGTTGCCATTGAACTGGCCGTGTACCTGACTCAGGTAGGCGGCGCCCAGCTGGATATTCTTCTCCGGATTCAATACCTGCGCTGGGGATGCCAGGGGGATGCTGAACTTGCGCGCTGTCTCTTTGGCGGTGGCGGGCATCAGTTGCATCAGGCCACTGGCGCCAACACTGGAGCGCGCATCATCCATGAAGGCACTTTCCTGGCGGGTAATGGCGAATACCCAGCTCGAATGCAGTCCGCGGGCTTGCGCTTCACGTACCAGGGTATCGCGGTGGGCCATGGGGAAGCGGATATCCAGGTCATCCCAGTACTGCGCCTGGCTGATGGTACGAATGGCCGGGAAGTACCAGCGCATGTCATAAGCCAGTTTGGCTTGGGCAACCATCTCGTCGCGGTTGAAGTGGCGGCTGACGTGATACCACTCGCGGCGCCCGTCAACGATTTGTCCGCGGGCATGGAACTCCAGTGCGCGGCGTATGCCTGGGGTATTGCGAACCTTGTTGATGACCTGTTGGCTCAGCATTAACGGCTTGTTGTTGAGCTGATAAGGCGTTTGTGCGCGGTCGGCAGCAAGGAACCCGTAGTAATCGCGCTCACGGGCGACGTTCTTGTACAGCAGCGGGACTTGTGGGTTCTTCGGCTGCGCCAATTCCAGGCTGCGAACCTGCCAGTAGCGCCAGCGGCTGCTGCTGGCCAGGTCTTGTGGCAGGCGTTTGGTCAGCTCATGGGCATCCTCCCAGCGGCCCAGGCGCAGCAGCAGGCGAAGGCGCCACTCGGTGACCGTGTTGTCGCGCAACTCCGGGTCATAACGGGTCATCAGCTCGAGCGCGCGCGGGTCATAGCGGCGCGCCAGGGTCAGGCCGATTTCGTTGGCAATCGCAACCTTCTCGTCGCGCGAGAAGTGCATGCGGTTGGCGTAGTCGTCGAGCAGGGCCATGGCCCGCTCCGGGTCCTGGCGAGCCAGGCGCCGCAGGCCGAGGCTGACCACGTCGGCCATTGCCTCGTTGGCTGGGGCAAAGCGGCCAGGCTGATTCAGCAGTTCAGGCTTCTGCGCGACGTCGATCAGCAGCCGGCCTTGCGGGCCGAGGCTGTTCAAGGTCTTGACCAGGTTGTTCGCCAGGGCGTAATTGCGCGCCTGGGCGGCCAGCTTGAGGCGCTGCCAGCGTTTTTCCTCGGTCAACTGGCCTTCGGCGGCCCAGCGGTCGAACAGGGCATCGCAGGCGGTGGGTTGTGACTTGCCGACCAGCCAGAGTTTCTCGGCGCTGGCATAGCCTTCGGCGCGCTTGCCCTGAATCAGTAGGTGTTGGCCGTTGAGGCAGTCGAGCTCGGTGAAGTTGAGCTTGGGGTCGTAGTAACGGGCGAAGGTGTCCCACTCGCCGCGATCGGCAAGCCAACGCAGCCAGCGAAGTTTCATCCAGTTGGCTTGCGGCAGGTCGCCGTGTTCGGCAAGGAACTTCTCGATTTCGGCATTGCTCGCCGTCTTCAGACGAGCGGTCAGTTCGTCATACGCCAGGTAGGGCTCCAGCGGATAATCGCTCAGCGCCTGGGCGTAACGCCGATACGGGCCGCTGTCGCCCTTGGCCAGGGCGCGCTTGGCTTCATCGTAATACTGGCGCTGCAGCGTGATATCGGCCGCCTGTGCGGCGCTGACCGCAGAGGCAGAGAGAACAATGCATGAAACGAGGGTGTACAGGCGACGGCGCATGATACTTCCGAACAGTTTGACCAGAACAAGTGTCGGCGTCGCCAGCACTGATGGGTATTACGTGGTTAAGCTTAGCCGGTTGCCGGGGGCTGATCAAAGCACTGTGCTTGTATCGAGTTGTAATGAAGGGCTTGGCGCATAGAAGGTGCTTCCTTGATGTGAGTGTGTCGCAAACCGGGTAGAATGCGCGCCCGGTTTTTGGAGAAGATCATGACCCTGCTCAAATTCAGCGATGTGTCCCTGGCTTTCGGCGCGATGCCGTTGCTGGACAAAGTGTCCTGGCAAATCGCCCGTGGCGAGCGGGTCTGCATCATCGGCCGCAACGGTACTGGCAAGTCGAGCATGATGCGCCTGGTCAAGGGTGATCAGAAACCCGACGAAGGTGAAATCTGGCGCTCGCCAGGGTTGAAGATCGGCGAACTGCCGCAAGAGCTTCCGGTCGCCGACCAACGGACCGTGTTCGACGTCGTCGCCGAAGGCCTGGACGGTGTCGGTGCGCTGCTTGCCGAGTACCATCACCTGAGCCAGAACATCACCAATGATGCCGACCTGGAAAAGCTCATGCATGTTCAGCATGACCTTGAGGCGCGTGATGGCTGGCGCCTGCAGCAGTTGGTCGACAGCACCCTGAGCCGCCTGCAGTTGCCTGCCGACAAGACCCTCGCCGAGCTTTCCGGCGGCTGGCGTCGTCGTGTTCTCCTGGCGCAGGCGCTGGTGTCCGAACCCGACCTGTTGCTGCTCGACGAGCCCACCAACCACCTGGACATCGGCGCCATTGCCTGGCTTGAAGATGCCTTGAGCGGTTTTGGCGGCGCAGTCCTGTTCATTACCCACGACCGTTCCTTCCTGCAGAACCTGGCGACCCGCATCCTTGAGCTGGACCGTGGCGGCCTGATCGACTGGAACGGCGACTACGCCAGCTTCCTGGTGCACAAGGAAGCCATGCTGGCCGCCGAGGAGACCGCCAATGCGCTGTTTGACAAGCGCCTGGCCCAGGAAGAGGTCTGGATTCGCCAGGGCATCAAGGCCCGGCGTACCCGTAACGAAGGCCGTGTGCGTGCACTGAAGGCCTTGCGCGTCGAGCGCAGTGAGCGTCGCGAGCGTCAGGGCAAGGCCAACATCCAGCTCGATACCGCCGAGAAATCCGGCAAGCAGGTAATGGTGCTGGAAAATGTCAGCTTTGCTCACCCCGGTGGCCCGAAGCTGGTGAATGACTTTTCAATGGTGCTGCAGCGCGAGGACCGTATTGGTCTGCTCGGCGCCAACGGTACCGGCAAGACCACCCTGCTCAAGCTGATGCTGGGCGACTTGCAGCCCATCAGCGGTACGGTGTCGTCCGGTACCCGCCTGGAAGTGGCCTATTTCGACCAGTTGCGCCACCAACTGGATCTGGAAAAAACCGTTATCGACAACCTGGCCGAAGGCCGCGACTTCATCGATATCGATGGTCAGAGCCGTCACGTGCTCAGCTACCTGGGTGATTTCCTGTTCAGCCCACAACGCGCCCGCACCCCGGTAAAGGCCCTTTCGGGTGGCGAGCGTGCGCGTCTGTTGCTCGCCAAGCTGTTCAGCAAGCCGGCCAACCTGCTGGTACTCGACGAACCGACCAACGACCTGGACGTGGAAACCCTCGAACTGCTCGAAGAGGTGCTGTCTGGCTTCAAGGGTACGGTATTGATGGTCAGCCACGACCGGGCGTTCCTCGACAACGTGGTCACCAGCACCTTGGTGTTCGAGGGTGAGGGCCGTGTGCGTGAGTATGTCGGTGGCTATCAGGACTGGATCCGCCAAGGTGGTTCGCCGAAACTGCTCGGTGTAACCGAGAACAAGTCTGGCAAGCCTGAACTCAACAGTGCGGTGGTCAGCGCACCTGAGCCTGAGCCCGCGCCGGCTGCTCAACCGGTAGAGGCGAAGAAGAAGCTCAGCTACAAACTGCAGCGTGAACTGGATGCCTTGCCGGGGCAGATCGATGAACTTGAGCAGAAGATGGCTGCTGTTCAGGCACAAATCGCCGACGCTGGTTTCTATCAGCGCCCGATCGACGAGACCTCGAAGGTGCTGGCGCAGCTGGAGTCCCTGCAGGGTGAGCTGGATGTGCTGGTAGAGCGCTGGGCTGAGCTCGACAGCTGAGGCGGCGGGCCCGGCATGCGATTGCACGCCGGGCCTGGTGTTTTACTCGGCTTTTTTCATCAGGCGTACGGCAAGCACATCGCAGGGAGCGCCATGCAGGACGTCATTGGAGGTCGAGCCCAGTAGCAGGGCCAGGCCATGGCGGCCATGGCTACCAACCACGATCAGGTCACAACCCTGTTCCTTGGCCAGCGTATGGATTTCCTGGCGCGGTTGGCCATAGGGCAGGTGGACGTTGTTCTCGCTCAGTTCAGGGTATTTGTTGATGACGCGATGCATGCGCTCCCTGGCCTGATCGATTTGTTGCTGCTGCAGTTGCGACAGGTCCATCGGCACGTCGCCGCCAAAGGCCATGGCCATGGGCTCAATGACATGCACCAGCGATATTTTGGTTTCGTCGGTGCTGGCGAGTTCGCGGGCACGCTTTATGACCGGATCGCACTCTTCGGTCAGGTCTACAGCGACCAGTATGTGTTCGTACGACATGAGAGGCTCTCCTGGCAATCACAATGGTTAAAGTATGGTCGGTTTCAGGCTGATTGTTCTGGACTGAGATCAATCAGTTCGTCTTTAAGGCTCAATTAGGAACAACAGATATGACGGTCTGGCTGGTGGTGTCAATCCTTGCGCTGATTCTCAGCCCCATGGCGTGGCTGTTGCCGTCCCATCGGCAGAGTGGGCGCATGGCCTTGCGCATGGAGGCCCGGCGTATGGGGCTGGCCATGCAATTGTCGCCGCAAACCTGGCCGCACTGGCTGCCGCAGGAGCCTCCCAGCACGTGTGCGCAGTACCATCGGGCCCGGCGCAAAGGGCGGGTGGACAGCTGGTGCTATTGGCAGGTCGAGGCCGGGCAGTGGCAGAATCAGTGGCGCGAACCCTGTACCGATCCTCACTTGCTGGAGCAGTTCACCAAGCTGCCCGACAGCGTCTACAAGGTCGAGGCGGGGCCGCAGATGATCGCGCTGTACTGGGGCGAGAAGGGGGAGTCGGCTGTATTGCAAGATATTGCCGAAGTGCTCCGCACCCTGGCGTGAGCCTTCAAGCCCTTCAAGCCCTTCAAGAAAAAAGCCCGATCCATTCGTGATCGGGCTACAGGCCAGGCAGGCCGGCTATCGTTCGTGATGGTTCGAGTGTAGCTGTGCTGTCGTCTCAGGCATGCACATTCTGATTTTTCTTTTCTCTCATACGCTGAATGTCCACTGATCGCGGCAGGGCTGCGACGACTATCGTTGATATGAATGATGGTCGATCAACCTGACCGTGGTTTTCCTGTCGCCCAGGAAAAATGACCGGAAAGTCGCGTTTTCACGACACTTTTGTGCATTTGACAACCGAAAGGATTTCGGAGAATGTGTGCACACCCAATCAAACGGGCGTATGAATTGAGCGTTTGTATTACAAGAACGCGCTTACAGAATCCCGACTATCGCGCTGACGGGTGTGCCTGGAGCAAGGGTCCGATAAACGCAGGCTTGTGGCCTGTCGAACCTTTCTTCAGCGATCGGCGTGTACTGTTCAGCTTCCATATCGTGGAGATCAGTTGATGATTTACGAAGGTAAAGCCATCACGGTTAAGGCTCTTGAAAGCGGCATCGTCGAACTGAAGTTCGACCTCAAGGGTGAGTCCGTCAACAAGTTCAACCGTCTTACCCTGAACGAACTGCGTCAGGCCGTGGACACTATCAAGGCCGATGCATCGATCAAGGGCGTAATTGTCAGCAGTGGCAAGGACGTGTTCATCGTCGGCGCGGATATCACCGAGTTTGTCGATAACTTCAAGCTGCCCGAGGCCGAACTGGTCGCCGGCAACCTGGAAGCCAACCGTATTTTCAGCGATTTCGAAGATCTGCCGGTGCCGACTGTGGCCGCGATCAACGGCATCGCCCTGGGTGGCGGCCTGGAAATGTGCCTGGCCGCGGACTATCGCGTCATGGCCAGCAGCGCCAAGATCGGCTTGCCTGAAGTCAAGCTGGGGATCTACCCGGGCTTTGGCGGTACGGTGCGTCTGCCGCGCCTGATCGGTGCCGACAACGCTATCGAGTGGATTGCCGCCGGCAAGGAAAACCGGGCTGAAGACGCACTGAAAGTAGGGGCCGTCGATGCTGTCGTTGCGCCTGAACTGCTGCAGGCTGCGGCTCTGGACCTGATCAAGCGTGCCATCAGTGGCGAGTTCGATCACAAGGCCAAGCGTCAGCCAAAGCTGGATAAGCTCAAGCTCAATGCGATTGAGCAGATGATGTCCTTTGAAACCGCCAAGGGCTTCGTTGCGGGCCAGGCTGGCCCGAACTACCCGGCGCCGGTCGAAGCGATCAAGACCATTCAGAAAGCGGCCAACTTCGGGCGTGACAAGGCTCTGGAAGTTGAGGCTGCCGGCTTCGTCAAATTGGCCAAGACCTCGGTTGCCCAGAGCCTGATCGGCCTGTTCCTGAACGACCAGGAGCTCAAGCGCAAGGCCAAGG
>JAEAMF010000793.1_pt1 | contig 31325 bp, 29 predicted proteins | sample 8958721 | NCBI WGS metagenome assembly JAEAMF01 (sample SAMN16933255, study PRJNA681124) | bioreactor sludge metagenome | isolation source: anaerobic bioreactor treating anionic surfactant - SDBS | place: India: Bengaluru | collected 2019-02-28 | reverse complement strand
GGACGGCACCAACGCAGATGTGCTCGCCGTGGCCGCCGACCCGCTCGAGGTGGCGGTTCAGATCTTCCACGTGCGGTCTGGACGAGTCCGCGGCGAACGTGGCTGGGTTGCCGACCGCACCAACGACGAGGCGGTCGACGAACTGGTCGAGGGTTTCCTGGTCAGCCTCTATGCAGATGAGCAGGGCTTCCAGACCAACACCGGCAGCTCCATCCCAGCCGAGATCATCATCGAGTCGTCACTTCCCTCGGGTGAGGTCCTGGAACAGCTGCTCAGCGAACAGCGAGGTGGCCGGGTTCGGGTGCATGTGCCGCAGCGGGGTCCCAAACGGGAGTTGCTCGACACCGTGGCCCGCAACGCCGCCGAGGCGTTGGCGTTGCACAAGACCAAGCGTGCGTCCGACCTGGGCACTCGTGGTCGTGCCTTGGAAGAGCTGCAGCAGTCACTCGCCATGGCGTCCGCGCCGCTGCGTATCGAGGGCTTCGACATCAGCCACCTGCAGGGCACCGAGGTGGTTGGGTCGATGGTGGTCTTCGAAGACGGGCTGGCCCGCAAATCGGAGTACCGGCGTTTCGTCATCAAGAGCTTCGAGGGGTCGAACGACATCGCCGCCATGGACGAGGTGTTGCGCCGCCGGTTCAACCGGCTGCTGGCCGACCGGGAGGCGATGGCCGAGACCGCACCGGCGGACGAGTCACCGGCACTGATCGACCCGGCCACCGGGGTACCGCGAAAGTTCGCGTACGCACCCGCGCTGGTGGTGGTTGACGGCGGCCTGCCGCAGGTGAATGCCGCCCAGCAGGTGCTGGACGACCTCGGGCTGGCCGACGAGATCAGCCTTATCGGCCTGGCCAAACGGCTCGAGGAGATCTGGATCCCGGGGGAGGAGTACCCGCTCATCCTGCCGCGCGCCTCCGAGGGCCTCTACCTGCTGCAGCGGGTCCGCGACGAGTCGCACCGCTTCGCCATCACCCATCACCGCGGACGCCGCACCAAGGCGATGGTCGAGTCGGTGTTGGACGGGGTGCCCGGGCTGGGCGAAGTGCGCCGCCAGACCCTGCTCACCCACTTCGGCAGCCTGAAGAAGTTGCGCGCGGCCACCGAGGACGACATCGCAGCCCTCCCGGGATTCGGCCCGGCCACGGCGCGGGCGGTGGTCGCTGCGCTGGCAACTGGGGACTCGCAGGTGGCGATCAACACTGCCACCGGTGAGGTCACCGAACTCTGACGATTCGAACGGTCCAGCTTTCAACAGTTGCGAATCGGAAAAGCCACGCATTTCGGGCGCGAACTCCCCGAGCTTACCTGGGAGGCTCGTGACCGGGTCACGGCCCTGCGGGAGGTGGTCTGTTGACCCGGGTCCGCCCGGGCTGCGCGACCGGCGGGCAATAATGGGGACGTGACGACTTCGCCGAACGACGTGCCCATCCGCAGTGCGGACGTCCCCGACGCCGGCCCCGGCAACAATCCGCTCTCGCTGCCCCGGGTGGTGATCATCACCGGGATGTCAGGTGCCGGGCGGCGTACCGTCGCCCATGCCATGGAGGACTTGGGCTGGTTTGTCGTGGACAACCTGCCACCGGGCCTGCTGCCGCAGCTCATCGAGACGGTGCGGCGCGGCGGCCAGGACCGGCTGGCCGTGGGCCTGGACGTCCGGTCCCGCGAGATGTTCGACCAGTTGCCGCGCGTGCTGGCCCAGTTGGAGGCACAGGGCATCCGCAAGGAGATCTGCTTCCTGGAAGCCAGTGACGAGGCGATCGTGCGTCGGCAGGAGTCGGTGCGCCGACCGTTACCGCTGCAAGGCGCCAGCAACATCACGCAGGCTGTCGCCAAGGAACGCCGCATGATGAGCAATCTGCGTGCGGACGCCGACGTGGTCATCGACACGTCAAACACGACGGTGCACCAACTGAGCTACCGGATCGGCCACATCTACGGATCGGGTGACGACCAGAAGACCCGTTTCCTGATCATGAGCTTCGGCTTCAAGAACGGTGTCCCAGTGGACGCCGACATGGTTTTCGACGTCCGTTTCCTGCCCAATCCACACTGGGTGCCGCACCTGCGTCCGCAAACAGGGCTGTCGGTGGAAGTCAGTGAGTATGTACTTGGCCAGCCCGGTGCCGGTGAGTTCCTCGGACTACTGGAGGCGCTGATCGCCACCGTAGGCCCCGGCTATCAACGCGAGGGCAAGTTGCAGGCCACCGTCGCCATCGGCTGCACTGGTGGCAAGCACCGCTCCACTGCTATGAGTGAGGAGTTCGCCGAGCGGCTGAGGGCGAAAGGAGTGCAGGCCAGCGTTCTGCATCGTGATCTGGGGCGGGAATGAGCGGCGAGGGACTGCCGCGTGTGACGGCGTTGGGCGGTGGGCACGGGCTGTCCACATCCCTGCAGGCATTGCGTCAAGTCACTGATCGCCTGACCGCCGTCGTGACGGTGGCCGACAACGGCGGATCGTCCGGGCGACTGCGGAGAGAGCTGGGCGGGTTGCCGCCCGGCGACCTTCGGATGGCCCTTGCGGCACTTTGCGGCGACGACGCGATCGGCCGGCAGTGGGCGAACGTCCTCCAGTCCCGGTTCCATAGCTCCGGACCGTTGAACGGTCACGCGATCGGTAATCTGCTGATCGAGGGGCTCTGGCAGGAACTGGGCGCGGTAAGGGGCCTCGACATGGTCGGCCAGTTGCTGCATGTGGAGGGCCGAGTGCTGCCCATGTCCTTGGTGCCGTTGAATATTGAAGCCGACGTCCTTGGTGTCGATCCGGAGCATCCAGATGAGGTGGCAGTGATAAGCGGCCAGCACGAGGTCGCCATCACCCACGGCCAGGTTGAGGCGATCCGCCTGGTGCCGAACGACCCGCCGGCCTGCCCCGAGGCCGTGGCAGCGATCCAGGAGGCCGACTTCGTCGTGCTCGGGCCCGGCTCCTGGTTCACCTCCGTGCTGCCGCACCTGCTGGTGCCCGAATTGGCCACAGCGATCATCGAGTCGGACGCCCACCGGATCCTCACCCTGAATATCGCGCCTGCTGCCGAGACCGCCGGGATCAGCGCCGCCCGGCATCTGGAGATCCTTGCTGAGCACGCGCCCGGGCTCTGCTTCGACACCATCGTGGTGGACGCCAGCTTCGGCGCGGACGACGCCACACTGCAGGCCTACGCCCACTGTCTTGGTGCGCGTCTGCTGATCGCAGACGTGCGTCGCCATGATGGGACTGCCCGGCACGACCCGCTGCGTCTAGCCAGCCTCTTCCGCGACGTGATGATCAGTTGACAAGGGGGTATGGCGAGGCGGCCAGACTAGGGGGGCTGGTTGTGGAATGATTCAGGGGTGGCTTTGACGCAGCAGGTGAAATCCGAGTTGGCAACGGTCCGGGTGCTGAGGCCCGAGACCCGCGCAGCCGAGGTGGTCGCCATGGTGCGCTTCTCCGGAGGGCTCCATCTGGTCAGCGGGCAGATCGTGATTGAGGCGGAACTTGACACCGGTGCCGCAGCCCGCCGCTTGCGGAAGGCGATCACAGATCTGTACGGGTTCGAATCCGAGCTGATGGTGATCAGCGCATCAGGTATCAGGCGTGGCAACCGGTATGTCCTGCGCCTGGTGCGTGACGGTGAGGCTTTCGCCCGGCAGACCGGGCTGATCGACTCGCACGGACGCCCGGTCCGTGGCTTGCCTCCGCAGGTGGTGGGTGCCGGGATGAACGAACAAGTGGCGATCTGGCGCGGTGCCTTCTTGGCGCGAGGCTCGCTAACCGAACCGGGTCGCTCCATGTCGCTTGAGATCACGTGCCCGAGCTCCGAGGCCGCACTTGCACTTGTCGGGGCTGCGCGGCGACTCGATATCGGTTCAAAGGCTCGTGAGGTCCGACAGGTCGACCGGGTCGTCATTCGCGATGGGGACGCGATCGCGGCCATGCTGACCAGGATGGGCGCGCACGAATCGGTGCTGCTGTGGGAGGAACGCCGGTTGCGGCGTGAGGTACGGGCGTCGGCGAACAGGTTGGCGAACTTCGACGATGCCAACTTGCGGCGCTCGGCCAGAGCCGCAGTGGCTGCCGGTGCACGGGTCGAGCGGGCTTTGGAGATACTGGGCGACGACGTGCCCGACCACCTTCGCAGGGCAGGTTTGCTTCGGCTGGAGCACAGGCAGGCCAGCTTAGAGGAGCTCGGCCAGTTGCACGACCCAGCGCTGACCAAGGACGCAGTGGCTGGCCGCATCCGGCGGCTGCTGGCGATGGCCGACAAAGCGGCGGCCGAGCAGGGCATCCCATCCACCGAGGCGGTCTTGACGTCAGAGATGCTCGACGAGTCTGAGTGAGCTGCGGCCGCCGCCGCGATTCTGGACGAATCTCGCTGTCATCTTGGGGATGGCGCGCATGCTGTCGGGGTTTCGCTAGAGTGAACCTGACCAAAAAAGTCTGGCATCTGCTGCACAGGCACTAGGCACGAGTATCTCTGAAGGAGATCCCCACATGACCGTGAAGGTTGGCATCAATGGCTTCGGCCGAATTGGCCGTAACTTCTACCGCGCTGCCAAGGAGCAGGGCGCGGACATCGAGATCGTTGCCGCCAACGACCTCACCGACAACAAGACCCTGGCGACCCTGCTGAAGTACGACTCGACCATGGGTCGTTTCGCGGGCGAGGTCACCTTCGACGAAGAGTCCATCACGGCTGATGGGCACAAGATCAAGGTGTTGGCTGAGCGCGATCCTGCTGCCCTGCCCTGGGGCGATCTCGGCGTCGATGTCGTCATCGAGTCGACCGGGCGTTTCACCTCTGCCGAAGCGGCAGGCGCCCACATCAAGGCCGGCGCCAAGAAGGTCATCATCTCGGCGCCCGCGAAGAACGAAGACATCACCATCGTGATGGGCGTGAACGACCAAGACTACGACCCGGCGAAGCACCACATCATCTCGAACGCCTCCTGCACCACCAACTGCCTGGCCCCGGTCGCCAAGGTCCTGAACGACCACTTCGGCATCGATCGTGGCCTGATGACCACCGTCCACGCCTACACCGCAGACCAGAACCTGATGGACGGCCCGCACGGCGACCTGCGCCGCGCCCGCGCCGCCGCCCTGAACATCATCCCCACCAAGACTGGTGCCGCCCAGGCCGTCGCGTTGGTGCTGCCGGAGTTGAAGGGCAAGTTTGACGGGTTCGCCCTTCGCGTCCCGGTGCCCACCGGCTCGGTCACCGACCTCAGCTTCGTTGCCAACAAGGAGACCACGGTCGCTGAGATCAACGCCGCGGTCAAGGCCGCCGCAGAGGGCCCACTCAAGGGCATCTTGTCCTACACCGAAGACCCGATCGTCGTCACCGATATCCAGGGCGATCCCCACTCGAGCATCTTCGATGCTTCGTACACCAAGGTGATCGGCAACCTGGTCAAGATCTTGTCTTGGTACGACAACGAATGGGGTTACTCGAACCGCTTGGTCGACCTGACCGAGCTGGTCGCCAGCAGCCTCTGATCCACACTCCAGATGTAATGCGGGGGCGTGTCGGCTTCGGCCTGGCACGCCCCCGTTCTGTTCTTCGAACCCACCAACCCACAAGAAGGGAACCATTGTGCGATCAGTGAACGAGTGGTTGGACGACCTGCGAGGTAAGCGCGTCGTCATCCGCTGTGACTTCAACGTGCCGCTGGACGGCGACACCATCACCGACGATGGCCGCATCAAGGCCGCGCTGCCCACCCTGAACAAGCTGCGCGAGGCCGGCGCTCGAACCACCGTGATGGCCCACCTCGGACGACCCAAGGGCCAGGTCAACCCGAAATACTCGCTGGCTCCGGTGGCCAAGCGACTTGGTGAGCTGCTCGGCACGCAGGTCAAGCTCGCCGACGATGTCGTCGGCCCGTCTGCGCAGGAGCTTTCGGCGGGCCTCGCCGACGGCGAAGTTCTTCTGGTCGAGAACGTGCGCTACGAGCCTGCCGAAGAGTCGAAGGACGAGACCCAGCGCGCCGCACTGGCCGCCCAGTACGCCAAGCTCGGCGATCTGTTCGTGTCGGACGGCTTCGGCGTGGTGCACCGCAAGCAGGCGTCCGTCTTCGATATCGCTCAACTGATCCCGGCGGCCGCCGGTGACCTGGTCGCCAAGGAGGTTGGGGTCCTGAGTCGGCTGACCACCGAACCTGAGCGGCCGTACGTGGTCGTGCTCGGTGGGGCCAAGGTGGCCGACAAGCTGGCCGTCATCGACAATCTGCTCAAGGTGGCCGACGCGTTGGTGATCGGCGGCGGCATGGCCTACACATTCTTGAAGTCGAAGGGCTACGAGGTTGGCGACTCGATCCTGGACGAGTCCAAGGTTTCCGAATGCGCCGAGTACCTGAAGCAGGCTGAGGCCGCCGGCAAGCAGATCGTGCTTCCGGTGGATGTCCGGGTCGCCTCGGGCATGGACTTCGCCGCTCGCAAGGTCGTCGGTGAGGTCTCGGTAGTCTCGGCCGATCAGATGCCCGCCGGGCAGTCGGGTCTGGACATCGGGCCCGAATCGGAGGAACTGTTCGCCAAGACCATCCGGGGCGCCAAGACCGTCTTCTGGAATGGCCCGATGGGTGTGGCCGAGATCCCGGCGCTTGCCGAGGGCACTGCCGCAGTAGCCAAGGCGCTCACCGAGGTCGATGGCCTGACCGTGGTGGGTGGCGGCGACTCGGCCGCCATCGTCCGCGACCTGGGATACGCCGATGATCAGTTCGGCTGGATCTCGACCGGTGGCGGTGCTTCGCTGGAGTACCTGGAGGGCAAGCAGTTGCCCGGCCTGGTCGTCCTTGATGAGCAGGCGTCTGGAACGGAGGCTGGACGATGACCCGCACCCCGATCATGGCAGGCAACTGGAAGATGAACCTCAACCACATTGATGCGGTGGGGCTCGTCCAGAAACTCGCCTGGACGCTGGCGGACGAAGGCTACGACCGCAGGAAGTGTGAGGCGGTGGTGGTCCCACCCTTCACCGACATCCGCAGCGTGCAGACCCTCATCGAAGGTGACAAGCTGCCGCTCAAGCACGCCGCCCAAGATGTCTCGCAGCACGATGATGGCGCCTACACGGGTGAGATCTCGGCGCCGATGCTGGCCAGACTGGATTGCAGCTACGTCGTGGTCGGCCACAGTGAGCGTCGCGAGTACCATGCCGAAACCGACGAAATCGTCAACGCCAAGGCGGTCAAGGCGCTCGAGAAGGGTCTCACTCCGATCATTTGCGTCGGTGAGGGCCTCGAACTGCGCAAGCAGGGCCAGCAGGTCAACCACACCGTCGGGCAGGTGAAGGGCGCGTTGGCTGGCATTTCCGGCGACGACGTCGCTTCACTGGTGATCGCCTACGAACCCATCTGGGCGATCGGCACCGGCGAGGTGGCCACCCCCGAGGACGCTCAAGAGGTCTGTGGCGCCATTCGCGCGGCTGTCCGTGAGCTCTATGACGATCGGGTGGCTGATTCGGTTCGCATCCAGTACGGCGGCTCGGTCAAGGCGAGCAACGTCGTCGACATCATGGCCCAACCCGATGTGGACGGCTGCTTGGTCGGCGGCGCCAGCCTGAAGGCGGAGGAGTTCGCCAAGATCGTACTGTTCTACCAGCAGTAGGCCACTACTCGCAGTTGACGGGAAAGGACGCCTCGGTCTTGAGCCGGGGCGTCCTTCTTGCGTCCCGCTGCTGGGCACGATTCGGGACGCCGCAGCAGGTGGGATATGATCGCTCGCGTGACTTTCGTACCGCTGATGACCTGGCCGATCACGGTGCTTTCGATCCTCTTGGTCGTACTCAGCGTGATCCTCACCGGGTTCATCCTCTTGCACAAGGGCCGCGGTGGGGGGCTGTCAGACCTCTTCGGTGGAGGCATGACAACAGGAATGAGCGGCACTTCGGTGGCCGAGCGGAACCTCGACAGGCTCACGGTGGTCGTGGCGTTGTTGTGGTTGTTGTCCATCGTCGGGTTGCTGGTGCTGTACCGGGTCGGCGTCTGAGGCACGGTTCGATGGTCCGTCGTTTCGTTAGAGGAGAGTAACAACAGTGGTTGGTGGCAACGCCATTAAAGGCAGCCGGGTCGGTGCCGGCCCAATGGGCGAGGCGGAACGCGGTGATGCCGCCCCGCGTACCCGGATCAGCTTCTATTGCGCAAACGGGCACGAAACGCGTCCAGCGTTCGCGATGGAGGCCGAGTTGCCGGACGTGTGGGAGTGCACGCGTTGCGGGCTGCCCGCCAACACCGATGAGCTGAACCCGCCGCCGCCCCCGAAGACCATGCCATACAAGACGCATCTGGCCTACGTGAAGGAACGCCGCTCCGATGAAGAGGCGGTCGCGATCCTGACCGAGGCGCTTGAGCTCCTTCGGACGCGACGCGCCAACGGCGAGGTCATCTACTAGAACCGACAGCGGTAATAGGGAAGTTTCGCCGCGGCGTCAAGATCCAGGTACCAGTAGGTCGCATCGGCGCCATGCACCAACCCGGCTGGGATGGTCTGATCGTGACGCAGCGCTCGGGCGATTGGGTCGGCCTTCTGGCTACCGGATGCCAGCAACCAAACCTCGCTTGAGCGGTTGATCGTGTTCAAGGTGAGCGTCACTCGTTCGGGTGGATCCGTCGGTGCATTCGTCACCCCGACCGCGCTGAGAGTGGTCTCCGACTGCAGGTGCATGCTGGGATGGTCGGGGTAGATGGACGCCACATGACCGTCGCATCCGACCCCCAACAGACAGATGTCGAACGTGACGTCGCCCAATTCCTTGGCGTAGATGTAGGCCGCCTCGTCCGGATCTGAGGTACCGGTGCTGCTCGGCATGGGGTGCACCCTGGAGGACACAATCGGTAACGACCGGGCAAGTTGGGTCAAGGCTTGGGTGGAGTTGCGTCGCAGGTCTGTGGTCGGCACGTAGCGTTCGCTGCTCCACCACAACTCCAACCTCGATGGGTCGAGGGCTGTGGCCTGCGCCAGATTGCCCAGCGCCGCATATATCGGTTGCACGGTGGTTCCGCCGGTCAACGCCATGTGGACCAAGGGCTTGCTGACCTGCAATTCCGCCAGACGCTGCGCCAGCCGGCCCGCCATGCTGATCGCCAACTCGTTCAGACTCCGGTAGCGGCAGACCCGCTCAAAGCTCACGATCTGCCTCGAGTCGCGACATACGCCATCAGGTGGTCGAACGCGTCGTCCCCGGACAGCCGGGTGAGCTCTTCGGTGAGCAACTGCTGGGCAGTCCGCCTGGCCAACGCGACCGGACGGTCAGGCTGCCCAGGCAGGGTGAGGACTGCGTCGGTGGCGGAGATCCGGCGGAGCCCTATCTCGCCGCTCTCGGTGCCCAGCCGCACACCGTGCAGACCAGGGTAGTCGGACTCGGGTTTCGGGCGGGTCACCGGGACATTGAGCCGCATCTCGAGCCAAGCGGCCAGTAGCTCGCTGGGCGAAGAATCGGGCGGGCCGATCACCGAAGCGGAGGTGACGGTGCTGTGCACCTGGTCCAACGCAGCGACCAGCATCGCGCGCCACCGAGTGAGCCGTGTCCACGCCAGATCGGTGGTGCCCGGATTGTGGTCGGCCGCAATCCGGTGCACCGCCGCAACCGGATCGGCGTCCGTGCTGGAGTCGACGATGAGGCGATTGGTCAGCGCACGCAGGTCTCTGTTGGTGAGGCTAGCTGGAGCCTTGCTCGGCCACCAGATCACCACCGGGAGTTCTGGCAGCAGCAGCGGCAGCAGCACCGATTCGGCGTGCGCGTCCACATCTCCGGAGAACTCCAGCGTGATCATCTCCGAGGCGGACGTCGAAGGCTGCAACTCAGCGTTCAGGCCCGCCTCGTTGTCGAGCCCTCGGATCGCAATCAGCATCCGCGAGGGGTGCAGTGCGGCGGCATCCAAGGCCTCTGCCATCGCCCGCTGAGCGTCTTGGGCGGGAGTGTTGACCACGAGGGTGAGGACCTGGCCGGATGGGGTCTGGCCCTCCTTGCGTAACCGGAGCAGGGTCTCGTTGATCTGCCGGGCGTCGGTGTTTTCGAGCCTGATGGTCATCTGCCCTCCTAAGGACGTCGCCAGGCAAACCCGTCACGGGCCAGCATCTCATCGGAGCACTTGGGGCCCCACGTTCCTGCTTGGTACTGCTCAGGCTGCCCGGCGGCCGCCCACCTGTCCAGCACGGGGTCAAGGATCTCCCAGGACAACTCGACCTCTCGCTGCTGCGGGAACAGCGGCGGGTCGCCGAGCAGCATGTCGAGGATCAACCGCTCATAGGCCTCTGGACTGGTCTCAGTGAATGAGCCGGTATAGGAGAAGTCCATGCTGACCTGGCGGATCTCCATCTGGGTGGCGGGTATCTTGGCGCCGAAGTTCATCCCGATACCCTCGTTGGGCTGGATGCGCAGCACCAGTGCGTTCACGCCGAGTTCTTCAATGGCGGGCTGGTTGAACGGCATGTGCGGGGTGCGCCGGAAGTTCAGGGCGATCTCGGTGATGCGTCGCGGCGCGCGCTTGGCGGTGCGCAGGTAGAACGGGACGCCAGCCCAGCGTCGCGAGTCGATGTCGACGCGGATCGCTGCGTAGGTTTCGGTGGCGGACGCCGGATCGATGCCGTCCTCGTCGAGGAAGCCCTTGACCAGCCGACCACCCTGCCAGCCGGAGGCGTACTGGCCGTTCGCGGTGTGCCGGCGCAGATCGCTGGGCACGGAGGCGGCTTCAAGCACCTTTTCCTTCTCACGGCGCAAGGCGTGGTGACTGAGGTTGTTCGGTTCCTCCATGGCGGTCAGCGCCATCAGTTGGAAGAGGTGATTCTGGATGACGTCGCGGGCGGCACCGACGCCGTCGTAGTAGCCCGCGCGACCCCCGATACCGATGTCCTCGGCCATGGTGATTTGCACGTGGCTCACGAAGTTACGGTTCCACAATGGCTCGTACATCATGTTGGCGAACCGGAACGCCAACATATTTTGCACAGTCTCTTTGCCGAGGTAGTGGTCGATCCGGAAGACCGACTCGGGCGGGAAGGCGGCGGAGACCACGCGATTCAGATCTTGCGAGCTCGCCAGGTCGTTGCCGAACGGCTTCTCGATGATGGCTCGTTTCCAGCCGCCCGACTGGTCGGTCAGCCCATGGGCGTCCAACTGCTCAATGACCTGTTCGAAGTTCTTCGGCGGGATCGACAGGTAGAAGGCGTGGTTACCGCCGGTGCCGTGGTCACGATCGAAACGATCGAGGGTGTTCTTGAGCCGGTCGAACGCGGCCGGCTCATTGAAGCTACCCGACACGAAGTCGACACCGCCGGACAGCTGCCGCCAGACTTCCGGGAGGAACGGCGTCCGGGCGTATTCCCGGACGCTGTCCTCAATGTGTCGAAGGAACTGCTCGTTGGTCCAATCACGGCGCGCGAACCCCACCAGACCGAATCCGGGCGGCAGCGCGCCGTGGTTGGCCAAGTCGTAGATCGCCGGCAGCAGCTTCTTGCGCGCCAAGTCACCTGTGACTCCGAAGAGCACCAGGACGCTTGGTCCCGCGATTCTGGGTAGCCGACGGTCCTCTTGGTCGCGAAGCGGGTTTGTCCACGAATCGTTCACATTCGACCTCCGTAGTGCGGGTCAGGCCTTCGTCAGCGCCGAGGTGACGCCGTCCACCAGTTCGCCCCACGAAACGACGAACTTGTCCACACCCTCGGATTCCAAAGTGACGTAGACCTGATCGAAGTTGATGCCGACCGCGGCAAGGTCAGCCATCACCTGGGAGGCCTGGTCGTAGTTGCCGGTGATGGTGTCGCCCGCGACCACGCCGTGGTCGGCGAAGGCGTCCATGGTCTTGCCAGGCATCGTGTTCACGCAAGGGCGCGCCACCAACTGCGCAACATACATGGTGTCGTCGTATTCGGGGTTCTTCACGCCGGTGCTGGCCCACAGCGGACGCTGCAGGTTGGCGCCCTTGACCTCCAGAGCCTTGAAGCGGTCGGAGCCGAAGACCTTCTCGTACGCCTGGAAGGCGAGTTGGGCGTTCGCGATGGCCGCCTTACCGAGCAAGGCGAGCGCCTCGTCAGTGCCGAGAGCCTTCAGCTGAGCGTCCACCTCGCTGTCAACCCGGCTGACGAAGAAGGACGCCACCGAGTGGATCTTGGACAGGTCGAGACCGGCGGCAGCGGCATCCTCCAGGCCGGACAGGTAGGCGTCCATGACCTCTTCGTAGCGCTCGATGGAGAAGATCAGGGTGACGTTGACGCTGATGCCCTTGGCAATGGTGGCGCGGATGGCTGACAGTCCGGGCTTCGTCGCCGGAATCTTGATCAGGACGTTCGGCTTGCCCACCATCGAATACAACTGCTCGGCCTGGTCAATGGTCGCCTGGGTCTCCATCGCCAGAGTCGGGGCGACCTCGATCGAGACGCGGCCGTCGTAGCCAGCGGTACCGGCGTAGATACCGGCGAACACGTCACAGGCAGCAGCGACATCGCGGCTCATCAGATCGCGGATCGCGGCCTCCACGTCGACACCCTGGGCTTTGAGCGCGGCCAGCTCGGCGCCGTATTGGGACAGGTCTTGGAAGGCGGCAGCGAAAATGGTCGGATTGGTGGTGACACCGCTGACCGACTTCTCGTCGATCAGCGTCTGCAATTCACCAGACTGGATCTTCTTGCGGGACAGATCATCCAGCCAGATCGAGACGCCGGCGTCATGGAGTGCCTGGAGGTTCGGGTTCATGTTTCTCCCTCAAGTGGACGGTGCAGCGCTGTCAGCCTATCGGCCCCCCCAACCAGCGGGAGTCGGTTCCAGCGATCCCTCACCCTACCGGCTGGCCGGAAACCACGGCGGCGTACAGCTCGTCGAGCAGGAGCTGCCGGGCGTCGTAGAACTTGGCATTGACCGGGTCAGGACGCAACGGCTCCCCGGTCTGGACCTCGGCGGGTGGCACGTCGGGGGCCAGCACATCGAGGGCGATGTAGGCGTTGCCCTGCAAAGTGGAGCGCTTGATGGTCACCGGGGTCAACCCGAGGGTGAGGCCGTCCGCCAGCACGGTCAGCAATCCCGGGGCCTCACTGGCGACCCGACCCCCGACCCGGGCGCCGGTGATGTCCGGTTTGAGTAACAGAAGTTGGTCTGTGATGCGCTGGAACGACCACACGATGCCCTCGAGTACCCCGCGGTACAGCTCCAATGCCGAGGTTGAGAAGTCGACCCGGTGCAGGGTGGCTCGCGCGGTGCCGACCCAACCGGTGGACCGCTCGCCGGTGAAGAAAGGCAGCACCAGCGGGGTGATCCTGCTGGGAGGCTCATGCAATTGCGCGGTCACGGTGTCTTCGTCGGGTAGGTTCAGCTCCCGCATCAGCCACGCGGTAGCTCGTCCGACGTCATTGACCGCCCCGCCTACCAAGCTGTGCTCGGCGTCCACCCGGTAACTCCACAGTCCACCGGGCAACTCCAGCCCTGCACCACCGATCGGATCATCGACCAGCAGCCGCATCGCGCCGGAGGTCGACAGCGAGATCACCAGGCTCCCCGAGCCGGCGCCCACGCCTCGGGTGGCTGCGTAGCCATCGCCGATCGGGGGGAACCAATGCGCCTTGCGCAGCCCCGGCCAGAGCCGGCGTGCGATCGATCCCGGGGCGGGTCGCAGCCCCTGATCAGGGTCGGCGACGGGGGACAATTTGGCCTCGCCCAGTCCGCTGAGTGCCAGCACCCGATCGTCCCATTGGCCCGTGCGTCGGTTCAACAGTCCTGACCAGGCGGCCGTCGAGGTGCCTGCGGCGGTGTCGCCGAGAAGTCGCAGTTGCACGTACTCTCCGAGCGACATCCACCGGGCGACCGCCTGCCATTGCTGCGGGAAGTCGCGGGCCAGCCAGCGCAGCCTGGCCGGCAGGTAGCTGGCGTGGAAGCGGCACCCGGTGCGCGCCTGGATCTCGTCCTCGTCGACCTCGGCACGCAGCCCGGCCACTTCGTCGGCGCACCGGTTGTCGTTGTAGTTGAAGCAGGGGGTGATGGCTGCGCCGCTGGCGTCCACCCCCACCAGTGAGGACGCGAAGGTGTCCAACGCCACCCCGGCGATCGGCAGATCGCCGGCAAGGTCGACCAGTTCGGTGATCAGCCCGGTGACCTCGTCGACGACCTGGTCGGGGTCGATGATCGAGGTGCCGTCCGCAGCGGTGGTGAAGGCGTGCAGGGTCTTCGATCTCGGCCGTATCGGACGAGCGGTCGCGTCGAACAGCGATCCACGGCTGGCGGTCGAGCCGACGTCGAGCGCCAACACCAAGGGTGGCGTCACGCGGACTAGCCCGATTGCGAAGGTCTTGCTGGCCATGCCCGAGCCTAAACTCTCGGCTTGGCGCCATGGGCCACAATGGGCACATGGCCAGCGAATCAACTCCGGCGCGTCCAGCGGGTGACACCGCTGTGGACGAGCGGTTGGTCGAACAGACCAAGACCGTACAGCCGTGGGTCACGATCGTCTGGGACGATCCGGTCAACCTGATGAGCTATGTCACCCACGTCTTCAGCACCTATTTCAACTACTCACATGACCGTGCTGAGCGCCTGATGATGCAGGTGCATATGGAGGGCAAGGCGATCGTGAGTTCCGGTGGACGAGAATCGATGGAGTGTGACGTGCAAGCGATGCACAGCTACGGATTGTGGGCGACGCTGGATCGAGCCGATTGATGCGGGCCTTTCGCCGGAGACGGGGGGAGCTCTGCTGCGAGTTCGAGGACACCGAACTCGACCTGCTGGGGGGCCTCCTCAGTCAGCTGATCGAACTCCTGCTGGACGACCTGCCGGGCCCCAACGGGCCAGGCACCCAGCGACTGCCTCCGGTGGGGGCCTCCGACGACGTCTTCGCGCAATTGGAGCGCGAGATGAACGCCTACGGCGACGGCATCTTCGACGACGAACCGAGCCTCGACCCGGTACTGCACAGGCTCTTCCCTGACCCGTATCCTGATGACCCGGCGGCAAGCCATGATTTTCACCGCTTCACCCGTGCCGCGCAACTGGACGACAAGGTGGGCGCCGCCCGAGCCATGCTCGCCGACCTGCGCTCGGTCCGCGACGGGGGTTACTGCACGGTCCCCGAGCAGCACACGATGGCCTGGTTGAAGACACTCACCAACGTGCGGCTGGCTCTGGCGGTCAGGATGGAGCTCTCCGACGCCGAGGACTCCGAGCGCATCGCTGAGCTTCCGGACGACGACCCGCGCAGTTGGGTGTTCTCGATCTACGAGTGGCTCGGCTGGATCCAGGAGTCGCTGCTGGCGACCCAGGATTAGAGTTGTCCGGGTGACCAGTGCTGCCGCGCAGTTGCCGATCGGCATCTTCGACTCCGGGTTTGGGGGGTTGACTGTCGCTCGGGCCATCGTCGACCTGTTGCCCCATGAGGAGATCATCTATCTCGGCGACACTGCCCGTACCCCCTACGGGCCCCGCCCGATCGCCGAGGTGCGCGAGTACACGCTGCAGTGCCTGGACTGGTTGGTCGAACAGGGTGTCAAAATTCTGGTGATCGCCTGCAACACCGGTTCATCCGCGGCCCTGCGCGACGCCCGGGAGCGGTATGACGTCCCGATCGTCGAGGTGATCCTGCCGGCAGCGCGCAAGGCCGCCGCCACCAGCCGTGACCGGCAGGTCGGGGTGATCTGCACACAGGCCACCGCCACTTCACGTAGCTACAACGACGCCTTGGTGGCGTCCCCGGTGCGCCTGGTGACCCAGGTCTGCCCGCTGTTTGTGCCGTTCGTGGAGGAGGGCATCACCACCGGTGACGCACTGATGGCCGTCGCGGAGGAGTACCTGACCCCGTTGAAGGAGCAGCAGGTCGACACCCTGATCCTCGGCTGCACGCACTACCCGCTGCTGTCGGGTGTGATCAGCTACATCATGGGCGACGAGGTCACCCTGGTCAGCAGCGCCGACGAGTGCGCACGAGCAACATTCGCGACGCTACAGCGGCGTGGTCTGTTGCGTGAAGGCGGACACCGTCCGGCTCGCCGGTTCGTCACCACCGGCGACCCGGCACGTTTCGAGGGCCTGGGCAGCCGGCTGATGGGTGGCTTTGTCAGCGGGGTTCAACAGGTGGGGCTGGATTGAGCTGTCAGGGGCTCGTCGCTCGGGTCCATCGAACGCCGGGGACGGGTCAGTGCGAAATCGGCAGGATCGAGTAGGCGTGGCGAATATGCTCCTCGATCAGGTCTGCGGCGTGCGCTGGTTCGCGATCGGTGATCGCCTCGAAGATGAGCCGGTGCTGGCGGACGAGGTCGCCCCGGAACGCCCCATGGTCGGGCAGCTTCAGGCTCGCCTCCCTGATGGGGACGGCCAAGGCCCGGCGTACTGCGGTCGTCAGCACGATCACCAACTGGTTGCCACCCAGTTCGGCGATTCCCACGTGGTAAGTGGTGTCGAGTTGGTTGAACTCGTCCAGGGGCAGCTGCGGGTCCTCCATCGAGTCGAGCAGTCCGCCCAGTTCGGCCAATTCATCGGAACTGGCATTCGCAGCAGCCAGTTCGACGTTCCAGCGCTCAAGCATGACGCGAGCCTCGACGACGTCGTCGATCGGGAACTGGGCCAGGGCTACATGCATCTGTAGGAGCTTGCCTAGTGCGGGAGAGTGCTCGCCGGCGATCCGGGTGCCCGAAGTCGGGCCCGTGCCGACCTGGGCGGTGATCAGGCCCTGTGCTTGCAGGGTTCGCAGCGCCTCACGGACCGCGGTGCGGCTCACGCCAAGTTGCAGGGCCAAGTCGCGTTCGGGCGTCAGAACCGACCCTACGACCAGTTGGCCGGATAGGATCTGCTGCTCGATGTGAGCCAGCACCACCTCGTACGCCTTCATGGGTGAAGCCTATTGGTTCGGACAAACTCCTCCCTGACTTGACAATGGTTAGACCAAAGTCGGATGATTCAGACACCCTCAGCCATCTGGATAACAAGGAAGTCATCGGATGCCATTTCAGCCAGACCTCGCGCCGGTCAACGGTAGCCTCGCTCTGTCAGCATTGGTGGCCCTGCTGCCGCTACTCACTGTCTTCGTCTGTCTGGGCGTATTGAAGTGGAAGGCGCACTGGGCCTGCTTGGCCGGCTTGGGAGTAGCCCTGGTCATCGCCGTCGCCGCCTTCGGCATGCCGGTCGGGATTGCGATCGCCTCGGCGACCGAAGGTGCGGCCTTCGGCATCTTCCCGATCACCTGGATCGTTCTGACAGCCATCTTCCTGTTCGAGCTCACTGTGGCGTCCGGTCACCACGACGACCTGATGCGCACCTTCAACGGCATCTCCCCCGACACCCGGGTGCTCGGTGTGCTCCTGGCCTTCTGCTTCTGCGCAGTATTGGAGGCGCTGGCAGGCTTCGGTGCACCGGTCGCCATAGTCGGTGTGATGCTGGTGGCGATTGGCTTCCCCCCGCTGAAGGCCGCGGTGACGGTGCTGGTCGGCAACACCTTCGCGGTGCCCTTCGGAGCGATCGCCACACCGATCATCACCGGTGGCCGACTGACCAACATCGACTACGGCGAGATCGGTGCGACGGTGGCGTCCCAGACCTCGGCGCTGGTCTGGGTGGTTCCGCTGCTGCTGCTGTTCATCATGGACGGTTGGCGCGGGCTTCGCGAGGTGTGGCCGTTCGCGTTGGTGATCGGCGTGAGCTACGCAGCGATCACTTGGTTGAGCGCCAACTTCATCTCGGTGGAACTCACCAACATGATCGCCGGGCTGGGCAGCCTGGCCATCGGCGTGGTGATGCTTCGCTTCTGGCGGCCGGGCGGCAGTGCCGAGGCAGACGTCGAGGCCACCCCGATCACCACGAGCCGGGTCGCCTGGGCGCTGTTTCCCTACCTACTGATCATCGTGGTCTTCGGTGTGACCCAACTGGTGGCGCCGGTGAAGCGCTGGCTGACCGGCACCGACCTGGTCATCGGGTGGCCGGGGCTGTGGCAGGGTCAGCAGATCATGGTCTTGACCTCGGACGGGGCACCTTCGGCGTCCGCCAAATTCGCCTTCGGCTGGCTGAGCTCGCCGGGCACGCTGCTGCTGATCACCGCGGTGGTGATCGGGTTGGTCTTCCGGCTGCCGCTGCGGACCATCGGCAAGATCTTCATCGCCCAGGTCTACAAACTGCGTTGGACCTTCCTGACGATCGCCTCGGTGCTGGCCCTTGCCTACGTGATGAACCTGTCCGGGCAGACGCTGACCATCGGGCACTGGATCGCCGGCGCCGGTGCCATCTTCGCCTTCCTGGCGCCGATCCTGGGCTGGATCGGGACTGCAGTGACCGGGTCTGGGACCTCGGCCACCGCGCTGTTCGCGTCCCTGCAACAGACGGCGGCCGAGGGCATCGGCGTCGAGCCCCGGCTGCTCGTTGCGGCGAACACCGTCGGCGGTGCGGTCGGCAAGATGCTCAGTCCGCAGACGCTGGCCATCGCAGCTACGGCGGTGGCGGGTAAGGAATCCGACATGCTGCGAAAGGCGCTGCCCTGGAGTTTGGGCCTATTGGTGGCACTGTGTCTGCTGGTCGGCCTGCAATCCACTCCAGTCCTTGGTTGGATGGTTCCGTAGTCCTGCCCTATAAACAATCCAGCCCTACAAACCTCAAGGAGGAGGTAATTCATGACAGCCACCAGCACCCGAAGGGGGCTGAAGGTCGCCCTGTTCGCCACTTGCGCCAATGATGTGATGTTCCCGCAGACCCCGATCGCGACGGTGGAGCTGCTGGAGCGGCTCGGCTGCCGAGTCGAGTTCCCGGAGGAGCAGACCTGCTGTGGTCAGATCTTCACCAACACCGGCTACTACGACGAAGCCATGGGCTCGGTGAAGAGCTACCTGAAGGCATTCGAGAAGTACGAGTACATTGTCGGGCCATCGGGCTCGTGCGTCGGCTCGGTTCGTCACCAGCACGAGATGCTGGCCCGTCGCGACGCGGGTGACGCCATCGGTGACCGGGTGGCCGCAGTGGCCGCCCGCACCTACGACATCAGCGAGTTCATCGTCGATGTGCTCGGCATCACCGACGTCGGCGCCTACTTCCCGCACCGGGTGACCTACCACCCGTCCTGCCACTCGGTCCGGATCGCCAAGGTGGGCGACAAGCCGATGCAGCTGCTGAAGGCAGTGCACGGCATCACCGTGCTCGACCTGCCCAACTCCGAGCAGTGCTGTGGCATGGGCGGCACCTTCTCGCTGAAGAACCCGGACATGTCGGTCGCGATGGCCAGCGACAAGGCAAGGAATGTGGCCAGCACCGGTGCAGAGTACCTCGTGGCCGGTGACAATCTGTGCCTGCTGAACATCTCAGGTGTCCTCAACCGCACTCGCGCCGGAGTCAAGCCGATCCACTTGGTCGAGATCCTGGCCCGGACTGAAAGGAGCAACTGATGAGCACCGACGTCAGCCGAGGACCACGAACACGCCGAGACCCTGCGCCTGCTCGCCGCACCCCGGCGCCGCCCGCAGGTGATCTGATCGATTCTCCGCGCTTCCAGGAAGCGGTCAAGGGTGCCTTGGCGAACGAGCAGCAGCGAGCGAATCTGCGCCATGCCACCACAACCATCCGCAACAAACGCGCCCAGGTGGTCGCCGAACTCGACAACTGGCAGGAGTTGCGGCAAGCCGGAGAGCAGATCAAGACCCGTGTGGGACGCCACATGCCCGACTACCTGCTGCAGGTCGAGGAGAACTTCACCAAGGCCGGCGGGGTCATCCACTGGGCACGCGACGCCGAAGAGGCGAACCAGATCGTCATCGAACTGGTGCGCCAGACCGGTGAGGACGAACTGGTCAAGGTGAAGTCGATGGTCACCCAGGAAATCGAGATGAACGAAGCGTTGGAGGCGGCCGGCATCGCTGCCTGGGAGACCGACCTCGCGGAGCTGATCGTCCAGCTGGGGCACGACCGGCCCAGCCACATCCTCGTGCCGGCCATCCACCGTAACCGGGCTGAGGTGCGTGAGATCTTCCTGGAGGAGATGGGACGCTACGGCACGCCTGCTCCCGAAGGGTTGGACGATGAGCCGGCCCATCTGGCCGCAGCCGCTCGCACGCACCTGCGCAACAAGTTCATGCGGGCGAAGGTGTCGACATCGGGCGCGAACTTCCTTGTCGCCGAGACCGGCTCATTGGTCGTGGTCGAGTCGGAGGGCAACGGCCGGATGTGCCTGACTCTGCCGCAGACCCTGATCTCGGTGGTGGGCATCGAGAAGCTGGTGCCGACCTTCGACGACCTTGAGGTTTTCCTGCAGCTGCTTCCGCGGAGCTCCACCGGTGAGCGGATGAACCCGTACACCAGCGTGTGGACCGGTGTCACACCCGGAGACGGCCCGCAGTCGATCCACCTGGTCCTGGTCGACAACGGCCGAACCAATGTCCTGGCCGATCCGATCGGACGCGCGGCGCTGCGCTGCATCCGCTGCTCGTCGTGCCTGAACATCTGCCCGGTTTATGAGCGCGCCGGCGGCCACGCCTACGGTTCGGTCTACCCAGGGCCGATCGGGGCCATCCTGAACCCGCAGCTGCGGGGCACCGCGTCCGAGGTCGATCGGTCGCTGCCGTTCGCGTCCAGCCTGTGTGGTGCCTGCAACGACGTCTGTCCGGTCAAGATCCCAATCTCCGACCTCTTGGTGCACGAGCGGCACAAGGTGGTGGAGGCGAAGAAGGCCGATCCGCCGCACATTCCGCACACCGCTGAACCGCAACTGATCAAGGCCGCGTCTTGGGTGATGGCCGATCACAGGCACCTGGAGCTGGCCGGATTCGGCATGATGACCGGTTCGGCGGTCTTGGGGAAGATGCTGGGTATCGAGAAGTTCGGTGCGATGCCCGCCCCGCTGTCGCGGTGGACCAGTGCCCGAGACGTGCCGATGCTGCCCGAACAGACGTTCCGCCGCTGGTGGAAGCAGAACCGAGGAGACCAGAAGTGAACGCGAAGGACGAGATCCTGGCGAGGGTACGCAGGTCGCTGCGCGACGTGCCAGCAGGCGAGATCGAGGCGGACGCCCCGATCGATTGGCGCTACGGCCAGCCGGTTGAGGTGGCTGACGTGCTGGACCTATTCGCTGAGCGGGTCGCCGACTACAAGGCCGCCGTGGTGCGGTGTTCACAGGCCAAGGTCGCCGAGGCCGTCGTCCAAGGGCTGCAGACCGCGAAGGTGACCTCGGTGGTCGTCCCCCCTGGCCTGGACAGCGGTTGGTGTGAGGCGATCAGGCAGGCCGGCATGCAGTTGCTCGTCGAGCAGCCGGAGTCCCCGCTGAGCAACGCCGAGCTGAATGAGATCGATGCGGTGGTCACAGCGGCAGCAGTGGGTACGGCCGAGACCGGCACGATCATGCTGGACCACACCGCTGACCAAGGACGACGCGCTCTGACCTTGGTGCCGGATGTGCACATCTGTGTGGTGCGCGCCGACCAAGTGGTCTCGGGTGTTCCTGAGGCGGTGGCACGGCTGAAGCCGGCAGTCTTGGCCGGCCAGCCGTTGACCTGGATCAGCGGCGGCAGCGCGACCAGCGACATCGAGCTGAGCCGAGTGGAGGGGGTGCACGGCCCGCGCACGCTGCACGTCATCATCGCGGAGTGAATTTCACCGAGGAGACAGTAGGCTCTGGGGCGTGCCTGAAGGTAAGAGAATCGATGGACGCGGCCCAGACGACCTGCGTCAGGTGAAGTTCACACGTGGCTGGCTCGACCACGCCGAAGGATCGGTCTTGGTCGAGTTCGGCCGCACCCGCGTCCTGGTGGCGGCGTCGGTCACCGAGGGGGTACCCAGGTGGCGTAAGGGGTCCGGGCTCGGCTGGGTGACCAGCGAGTACGAGATGCTGCCGCGGGCCACCAACACCCGTAGCGAGCGCGAGTCACGCAGGGGACGCGTCGGGGGCCGCACCCATGAGATCAGCCGGCTGATCGGCCGGTCGCTACGCGGCATCATCGACTACACAGCCCTCGGTGAGAACACCATCGTCATCGACTGCGACGTGCTGCAAGCCGACGGAGGCACCCGGACCGCGTCCATCACCGGGGCGTACGTGGCGCTCTCGGACGCCGTCGACTGGCTACGGGAACGCAAACTGCTGGTGGGCGAACCACTGACCGGGTCGGTCTCGGCGATCAGCGTCGGCATCGTGGACGGTCGGCCGCTGCTCGACCTGTGCTACGACGAGGACGTCAACGCCGAGGTCGACATGAACATCGTCTGCGCCGGCAGCGGCGAATTCATCGAGGTACAGGGGACCGCCGAGGGCGCGCCGTTCGACCGCGGACAGCTGAACGAATTGCTCGACCTGGGTCAGCTGGGCTGCGCCGAACTCGCCATACTGCAGCAGGACGCCTTGTCGGAAGGGAAGACAGCGTGAACAAGCAATTGTTGTTGGCCACCAACAATGTCAAGAAGTTGGCCGAACTGCGTCGCATGCTCGCGGAGCAGGGGCTGGCGATCGACGTGCTCGCGCTAGCCGATGTGGCCGACTTCCCGGAGCCGGTCGAGACAGAGTGGACTTTCGAGGGCAATGCGCTGACGAAGGCGCGGGCCGGCGCCCAGCACAGCGGCCTCCCGACGCTGGCCGACGACTCCGGGCTGTGCGTCGACGCGCTGAACCAGATGCCGGGGGTGCGGTCGTCGCGATGGGCGGGCCCAGCGCAAGAAGACGTCGCCAACCTCGAACTGGTGCTGCGACAGATCGAGGATGTCCCTGACGAGCGGCGGACCGCCAAGTTCGTGGCGGTGATGGCGTTGGTCTTGCCGGACGGCCGCGAGTTCACCACCCGAGGCGAGATGCCCGGCCGGATCGCCCACGGCGCCAAGGGCGCCAAGGGGTTCGGCTACGACCCCATCTTCCGGGCGGACGACCAGCCGCCGTCCCCCTCGGGCAAGCCACGCACCAACGCCGAGCTGACCGCCCAAGAAAAGGATGCCATCAGCCATCGAGGCAAGGCGGTGCGCGCCATGGGGCCGGTGCTACGCGAAGTGCTGGCCGCGCCCCACCAGGAGACCGATTCGTGAAGCAATACCACGACCTGCTCGCCCACGTGCTCGACAACGGTGTGCACAAGGACGACCGCACCGGAACCGGGACACGCAGCGTCTTCGGCTACCAGATGCGGTTCGACCTGCGGGTCGGCTTCCCGCTGCTCACCACGAAGAAGGTGTACACCCGCGGGATCTTCGGGGAACTGCTGTGGTTCCTGAAGGGCGCCACGAACGTGGCCTGGCTGCACGAGAACAACGTGCACATCTGGGACGATTGGGCCGACCCCCAAACCGGCGAGCTCGGGCCCATCTACGGCTATCAATGGCGCAGTTGGCCGACGCCGGACGGCAGCCACATCGACCAGATCAACCAGGTCATCGAAGCGATCAGGGCCAATCCCGATTCGCGCCGGCACATCGTCTCGGCGTGGAACGTCGGGCAGATCCCGCAGATGGCGTTACCGCCGTGTCACGCCTTCTTCCAGTTCTACGTGGCCCAGGGCCGGCTCAGCTGCCAGCTGTACCAGCGTTCCGCCGACCTGTTCGTCGGTGTGCCCTTCAACATCGCGTCGTACGCAACATTGACGCACATGATCGCGCAGGTCTGCGACCTCGAAGTGGGCGACTTCGTGCACGTCCTCGGCGACGCGCACATCTACGACAACCATCTCGACCAGGTGAACGAACTGCTCGGCCGCGAGCCGCGCCAGCTGCCGAAGCTGTGGCTCAATCCGGCTGTGCGCCGGATCGACGACTTCACCCTGGCCGACATCAAGGTGCTTGACTACGACGCCCATCCGCCGATCAAGGCGCCCGTGGCGGTCTGAGGGGGAGAGGTCATGAAGCTCATCGCGATCGCCGTCGTCGCGGCCAACGGTGTGATCGGCGACGGTCATGACCAACCGTTCAAGTTCCCCGAGGACTGGGCACGGTTCAAGCAGGTCACGATGGGCCATCCGATGATCATGGGACGCCGCACCCACGACGCCATGGGCCTGTTGCCCGGCCGTACCAGCATCGTGGTCACGCGTAGTCCCAGCCTGGTCGAGTTCCCGCTGGACGCCGATGGCCGACCGCGGGGCGTCGCGGTGGACTCGATCGATCGGGCGCTGGAGGTGGCGTCCCGACTCGACGATGTGGTCTTCGTGATCGGCGGCGGGCAGATCTACCATCAGATGCTGCCGCTGGTTGACGAACTCGATATCACCGAGGTGCATGCCGAAGCCGAGGGCGGGGTTCGGTTCCCGGACATCGACCCCCAGATCTGGGTCGAGGTTGCGCGCGAGCCGCACGGCGTCTTCGACTTCGTCCGCTACGAACGCGACGTCCGGCTGGGCTGACGCGAAGTGCGGGGCACGCCATCGATCCTGCACCTCGATCTGGACGCGTTCTTCGCCGGGGTCGAGCAGCGTGACAAGCCCAGTCTGCGCGGCAAGCCGGTGGTGGTCGGCGGGATCGGCGGTCGTGGTGTGGTCGCGACCGCCAGCTATGAGGCGCGGGTCTTTGGCGTCCGATCGGCCATGTCGACCGCTGAGGCCAGGCGCCGGGCCCCGCATGCCGCCTATCTGGCAGGACGCTTCGACGCCTACCGACAGTCGAGCCGCATCGTGATGGCGCTGTTGGCCGAGTTGAGCCCGGTCGTGGAGCCGCTGGGGTTGGACGAGGCCTATGTCGACCTGGCGGCGGGCGGGATGGCCGCGGACTCACCGGCCCGGATCGCCGAACTGGTGACCGAGCTGCGAGACGAGTTGGGCAGGCGCACCGAAGGGCTACAGGCGTCGGTGGGGGTCGGGTCGAGCAAGTTCATCGCCAAGCTGGCGTCCGAGGCCGCCAAACCGAACGGTCAGCTGGTGGTGCCCGCCGGAACGGAGCTCGAGATGATCTCGCCGCTTCCGGTCCGCTCGGTGCCGGGGGTCGGGCCGGCCACCTTGGAGCGGTTGACGCGGCTCGGCATCGTCACCGTGGCCGATCTGCAGCGGGCCAGCGCGAAGGAACTTGTGCGTGAGCTCGGTCAGGCGGCGGGAACCGCGCTGCACGAACTGGCGTTCGCGCGCGACGACCGGCCAGTGCAGCACCTACGCGAAGCCAAGTCGATCTCGGTGGAGGACACCTTCGCAACCGACCTTGTCGACCGGGCGGAGATGGTCACGGTGATCGAACGCGACGCAGCCACGGTGGCCGAGCGGCTGCGCAAGTCCGGCCTGTTCACGCGCACGATCAGTATCAAGGTGCGGCTGGCTGACTTCACCACCTGGACGCGCTCGCGGACGCTGGACGGGGCGACCGATTCGACCGACCGGATCGGTTCGGTGGCCAGGCAGTTGCTGGCCGGTGTCGAGACGCCCGGCGGTGTGCGGTTGCTAGGAGTGGGCGTCGCGAACTTCACCGCCGCCGCCCAGGAGGAGCTCTTCTGGTCCGCTGACGAACCCAGGCCGGTGGACGAGCAGGTGGTGCGGGCGGTGCCGATGATGAAGCGGCGCTTCGGTGCCGACCGGACCTGGGTGGCCGGTCAGGACGTGGAGCATGACCTGCATGGCCGCGGCTGGGTCTGGGGTGCCGGGCACGGCGTGGTCACGGTCCGGTTCGAGACCCGACTCACCGGGGTCGGCCCGGTGCGCTCGCTGCCTGCCGACGACCCGGGGCTGCGTCCGGCGGCGCTGCTACCGATGGCCTGGCAGGTGGCTGAGGACGCGGGTGGCTTGGAGTAGCGGTTGACGCCCGCCCTGAGGATGGCTGATGACTCCCGAACGCACGACCCGTGCCCCGCGCCCGGCCAGCAGGCAACCGCCGCCGGCGGATTACGATGGCGGGATGAACGGTGGGACGGTGATCGACGACTACCTGGCGGGCTTCTCCGGACGGCACCGTGAGTTGATGGACGAGTTGGCCGCGCTGATTCGGGAGCTGGTACCGGAGGCGAAGGAGAAGATCGCCTACGGACTGCCCACCTTCACCCTGCACGGCAATCTGGTGCACTTTGGCGCAAGCAAGAACCACATCGGTTTCTACCCGGGCCCCGCCGGGGTGGAACGTTTCGCGGCCGAGTTGGACCAGTTGGGCCTCAAACGCAGCAAGGGCGCCATCCGGCTTCCGTTGGACGAACCGCTGCCGCGGGAGCTGATTACGCGAATCGTGCGATTCCGGGTAGCGCAGCAGAAGCCTGCCTGACTCTGGAGTATCACGGCGCCCGGTGTGGTCCTTGACGCAAGCAGCGCCCGCACGTTGTCTACGCTTTGGCTCAGGGAGTGAGGCATGAACGCTGTGGACGAGGCCAGACAGTGGGTTTCCCATGACCCGGACAAGCGTGATCGCGTCGAGTTGGCGGCGATCATCGAGGCGACCGCCGGAGGCGACGTCGGCGCACAGGCCGAGCTGGTAGATCGGATGAGCGGTCGGTTGGTCTTCGGGACGGCCGGGTTGCGGGGTGCCGTCGGCGCTGGCCGGAACCGGATGAACACCGCCGTGGTCACGACCGCGACCGCTGGTCTGGCGGCGGTGGTGCGTGCCGATTGTGGCGAGGGCTTCCTGGTGGTGATCGGCTACGACGCCCGGCACCGGTCGGACGAGTTCGCCCGCACCGCCGCCGGTGTGGTGGTGGCTGCCGGCGGACGCGCCGCGCTGTTGCCCCACCAGACGCCGACACCCGTGCTGGCGTTCGCGGTCCAGCAGTTGGGTGCCGATGCCGGCATCATGATCACCGCGTCCCACAATCCGCCTGCCGACAACGGATACAAGGTCTACCTGGGTGGCCGCATGGTCGCGGCGTCCGAACGCGGCGCGCAGCTGGTCACTCCGATGGACACTCGCGTGATGGCCGCCATCTTGGCGGCTGGCTGGGCGGACGGCGTCCCGATCGCCACCGAAGGCTGGACCGTTCTCGGCGACGAGATCGAGGACGCCTACGCGTCCGCCGCTGCGGCGCTGCTCGCCCGACTGGCGACCCGGACGGGGGAGCGCGCCGATCTTGCGGGGTTGCGAGTCGTCCTCACCGCGATGCACGGTGTCGGTGCGCCGCTGGCCACCCGGGTCTTGCGGGCAGCGGGGGTCACCGACCTCATGCCGGTCGCCGCGCAATGCGTTCCCGACCCGGACTTCCCGACCGTCGCGTTCCCGAACCCGGAGGAACCTGGGGCACTCGACCTGGCGATCGACCTGGCCAGACGGACGCAGGCCGACCTGGTGGTCGCGCTCGACCCGGATGCCGACCGTTGCTCCGTTGCGGTCCCGGACGCGTCCATCGACGGCGGCTGGCGCCAACTGGCCGGTGACCAGCTTGGTGCGGTGCTGGGGGAGTGCTTCGCCACCGCCTATGCCGGCGAGCCGGACGCCGTGCTGGCGCGCTCCATCGTCTCGTCGTCGCTGCTGGACGCCATCGCCGGCAGGTACGGCGTCGGCTCGGCCCAGACCCTGACCGGGTTCAAGTGGATCGCGCGGGCGTCCGGGATCGTCTACGGCTACGAGGAGGCCATCGGCTACTGCCTCAACCCCGAAGTGGTTCGCGACAAGGACGGCATCACCGCCGCCCTGGTCGCCTGCCAACTGGCTGCCAGCGCCAAGCTGGCCGGGCGAAGCCTGCTCGACACCTTGGACGACCTCGCGGTTGAGCATGGGCTCTACGCCACCGCACCACTGTCCTTTCGGGTGGCCGACCCGGCCCTGATCACTGCCGCCCTGGCCAGGCTGGCGGCAGATCCGCCCAAGCTCCTGGCGGGCGCGCCAGTGATCGACTTTGTCGATCTCGGGGCAGGCTACCTGGGTCTGGCGCCGACCGACGGCTACCGTCTGGAGACCGACCGGGGTGACCGGGTGGTGGTGCGTCCGTCGGGCACCGAACCCAAGCTCAAGTGCTATCTCGAAGTTGTGGAGCCGGTGGCCGACCGTGCTGGCCTGCCTGTCGCGAAGGCTCGGGCTGTCGAACGCCTGGACAAGATCAAGGCCGAACTCGCCGTCGCGCTGGGCTTCTGACGCGTCTCCTGGTCGCTGCGTTTCGCCGGTCTCCAGTCGCCGGAGGGGCAACGCGGCTAGTCTTGAAGATCAGATTCACTGCCCCGTGAGCGAGCACAACCATGAACTGGTTACCCCAACCAGACCGCGATCTGGCTTGCCAGGACCGCCATCGCCGACAGCGTGGTGCCCACCGTGGTCCGCCTTGTCGCGCTGGTGCTCTCGCCGGTTGCCAGCGCCGCACCGAGGGAGACGTCGCATGAGAGTGCTGTTGGCAGACGATCACCAACTGATGCTGGAGGGCCTGCGTAGCGTCTTGGAGGCGCACGGCATCGAAGTCGTCGGCATGGCAACCGACGGGCTCGAATGCCTGGCCGAGGCCCGGGAGCAACATCCGGACGTCATCCTGATGGAGGTGGCGATGCCGCGGTGCGACGGGTTGCGCGCCACCCGGCTGGTGAAATCGGAGATGCCGGAGATCCAGGTGATCATGCTCAGCGCGACTGCCGATGACCACGACTTGTTCGAGGCGGTCAAAGCAGGGGCGACCGGCTTCTTGTTGAAGAGCATGGACGCCGCCGACCTCATCTCGGCGCTCAAGGACGCGCTGTGCGACGTGCCCCCGTTGGCCCCCGGCCTGGCCAACCGGCTGCTCAGCGAATTCGCCCGCAGCTACCACAGTTCGGCGCCCGCCCAGATCGCCGATCCGACGCCCGCCGAAGCGCCGGCGGCGGGCGACGCTTCCGGGCACGACCCGCGGTTGACGGCCCGACAAGAAGAGATACTCACGCTGCTGGCGCAGGGTCAGTCTTACAAGGAAGTCGCGGCCCGGGTCTGGCTCACCCCCAGGACGATCAAGTACCACATGGGGGAGATCATGCGGAAGCTGCACTTGGACAATCGGGCCCAGGTCTTGGCCTATGCCGGACGGCGGGGCCTCGGCGTGGCGGCCCTCGGCGACCGTCCCGACAAGGTGTCCACCAGCTAGTGACTGGCGCTCGGTTGTCGTCGACTGTCCCTAGGGACAGTCGAGTGTCTGGCCGTGCGGACAGTGGCTTCGGCGAGCCTGCAGGAGGACGCTGTCAGTGTCGCGTGACCTGCCCCAAAGACGGAGCCGTTTCGACGCGACATTGGGTGAGTCGCAATGTCTGGTACGACGCGGTATCGGGAAGCCGGGCAGTACCCCGGCGTTCCTCGCATGCCGGCGACACGACACCAGCGAGCCGGAGGCTGGCTCCAGCCCCGTCCGGCCGGCGGCTTATTGCCTAGTCGGCTGCTGGGACGGGTGGCCTTCGTCGTCGTGCTCACCCTGATTGCACAATTTGCGGGCGCGAACCCGGCGAGTGCCATCGTTGCCGAACAAGGGGAGCGGCCCAGTCCGGGGCAGCTGACCAGGGTGTCCTGGACTGCCCGGAGCTTCTGGTCGGAGGTCCTTGCGGCGGGGTCCGCACTGACCGCCGGCGAAGCAGCCGAGACCTCCGCCGCCCCGAACCGGCTCAGCTCGGCAGCTCTTCGCCAGGCAACGGCCACCGCGTCCGCGCAATGGCAGGCGGCCGGAGCCGACACCGCCGGCATCAAGGTCGCGGTTGGCGACCTGCCGGGCCTGCAGCTGGCCTACACCACTGGTCGCTCGATCGTCGTTGACGTGGACGCCGCGGGCTGGGGCTGGCAACGGATGAGCCTGCTCACGGTGTTGCGACACGAGATCGGGCACGCGGTGGGCCTGGGGCACACCGCCGAAGGTCTGATGGCGGAGACGCTGCTGCCTGGCACTGTTTGGGATGTCGATTCGGCTGTTTCCCCCGCCGGGAACCCGGTGGCGGGTGCGCTCTTGGCGCCCAACGCTTCGCCGTCCCTGATGCCGGCCGAAGACCTGGGCGGCGCCGCCGAACCGGCATTGAGCCCGGCCGGAGCGCCGGTTGCTGAACCTGCTCCGGTGGTGGTGGCGGTTGAGGCCGCCCCGGTGGCCGAGGCTGCTCCGGTGGTCGAGCCGGTGGCCGAGGCTGCTCCGGTGGTCGAAGCTGCTCCGGTGGTCGAGGCTGCTCCGGCGGTGGAAACGGCACCAGTGGCAGGTACCACTGCGGCTGCTGTGGTTGAGCCCGCCCCCGCTGCGGCGGCGGCAGCGACTGCCGCGACGGTTCCCGCTGCGCCGGCGGCAGCGACTGCCGCGACGACAGACACGGTTTCGGCGTCCTCGGCGGCTGGGCCAACCCCGGCCAGCCAGCCGACTTCACAACCGACCACCCTGATCGCGGCAGAGCCGACGGCTCAAGCGGCGGCGGTAGCCGCAAGCGGTGCCAGCGTCCAACTCAGTGCCTCAAGCGTCGACTTCGGGACGGTGCGTCCCGCAGCCGCGACTACCGGGACGATCGTGGTGACCAACACCGGCACCGAGACGGTGGCCCTTGGGACGCCGGCGCTGTCGGGCGCAGGGTTCACGGTCGCCTCGGTGCCGGCCGCCCTGGCGGCCAGCGAGTCGGTCACCTTGACGGTGACCTTCGAGACGTCCCGCGCTGGGCTGCACCAGGCAACCCTGACGCTGGGCGAGGGACTGGCCGTTGACCTCAGCGGCCGGATCAGCCGGTGGGGTCTGGACGCTGAGGTCGCCACTGCCACCCTCAACGACGGCGAGGCCTGGAACCACGAATTGCGCCTCAACAACGGGGCGGTCGCGCTGGCCAATGTCGCGGACGCGATCGACCTGGATGAGGCGCCGCTTGCTGCGTCCTATGTCGTGCTCGGCGGGCCGGGCATCGACACGCTAGTCGGTCCGCAGGCCGATACCACTTGGCTGGTCACCGGGCTTGGCCAAGGGTCGGTCGCCAAGATCAGGTTCGATGGTTTCGAGAACCTCACCGGGGCCCCGGACAACCAGGACATCTTCGAGTTCTCCGCAGCCGGCTCACTGGCTGGCGTCGTGGACGGGGGCCCGAACGGCTTCGACTCACTGGTCGTGGACGCTGCGGGTCGTCCGCTCGATGCGGTGGCCCACGATCCGCACTCCGGCGTGCTGACTGTTGGCAACACCAAGATCAACTACGCGGGCCTCGAACCGATCTCCATCTCCGGTGCCACCGACCTCACGGTCAGCGGCACCGCGGGCGACGAGGCGATCACCGTCGTGGCGCACGCGACCACCGCCGGCTGGCTGACCGTGGACGCGGCCACCATAGAGTCGCTCAGCTTCGCGGTCCCGTCGCACTCGCTCACCATCGACGGTATCGGCGGAACCGACTCGGTGACCATCTCCGGCGCCAACGGTGCGATCAACCTAGGGGCCATCCCGTTCGCCGTCCGCGCCGAGACGATCATCGTAGCCGCTGGCGCCGACCTCACCGCCGGCGACATCACCTTGGCGGCGCAAGCGGCGAACGTGCCCGGCGCCACGACTACCGACCTTGCCGCCAAGGCCGAAGTTGCCGGGACGCTGCGCGGGCAGGTCGTCGTGGTGAGCGCGACGGCACGCCAAGACCTGTCCCAAACCGGTCA